>Ga0247762_1000006_pt1 | contig 191755 bp, 184 predicted proteins | sample UWRJL081202R4_FD_181016 | JGI IMG/M metagenome (GOLD analysis project Ga0247762, IMG submission 181016) | Plant litter microbial communities from Arlington Agricultural Research Station in Wisconsin, United States - UWRJ-L081-202R-4 | ecosystem: Environmental > Terrestrial > Plant litter >...
CTCGATTGGCGGCCGCTTATGCTCTACGCGGGGACCATCTGCTGGGTCATCGGCTACGACACCATCTACGCGCATCAGGACCGGCGCGACGATGCGATCATCGGCGTAAAATCCTCCGCGCGGCTATTCGGCGAGAATACAAAACTCGCGCTCATCGTTCTTTATGCGGCGGCGATCGCGTTGATCATGATTGCGACGATCTTCTCAGGCGGCGGCATCGTTTCGCTCATCGGCCTTGCGGCGTTTGCCGTCCATCTCGCGTGGCAGGTGGCGACCGTGGACGCAAACAATCCAGCTTATTGTCTGAAGCTCTTTCGCGCGAACCGCGACGCGGGCCTAATCCTGTTCGCTGGGCTTGCGCTCGACGTCCTTGCCGGCGCACCCGGCGCACTTGTCATCCCGCGTTAGTTGCGCGCGATAATCTCACGCTCGCCGGAATAACTATTCTTCTCGATCGGCTGCGCCGCGCGTTGGCTACGCAGGCGGATCGTGCCGCGGCGGTTACGAAGCGCACTACGGCGCTTGCGGCGTTGAGCATTCACCGTGGGCTGCTTAATTGCCGGATTGCGCAAGCGGCCGTCTGAATCTGCGACCAGAATCGGCTTGCCGGTAACGCGGCTCCATTTGCGCGCCAACGCTGCCGCTTCGTCGCTATCTTCGGTTGCGTGCAGCAACACGCTTAGCGCATCGTCGCGATGCTCCAGGGACAGAAAGATCATTGGATCGCCGCCGCCCGGCGCAAGTACACGGACTGCGAGACCTTCGAATTCGCTGAAAGGAAGTTGCACGCGCATCTGCACACCGCGTACCGAACGGCGAAACTCGATGCCGTCGCGCGATACGCCGATCTCGCGGCTGCCGCCATCGGCTACCGGGTCGGCTGCGGTGAAGGATACCGGGAGGCGGAGCGGATCGAGCCTGAACAAAAGGCTCGATCCTTCCCGCGCAATTCCGGCTGCGCTTGCCTGACGCCTCAATTTCTTGCACTCCCGCCGGATTTTTCCGGTCGTTACCGCAACATGGCACGCAAGCACCAAGAACCGGCTTAAGGATTTGGGTAAATCTTTTCTGATTGGCGCGAAAAGGTACCGATTTGACCATCATCCTTGACGAAACCTTGCCGCACGTGAGCGACGGGCGCATAGAACGCGCATGACGTCCCTGTCCGATACAGCCCACGCGGAAATCCTTCACGCTCTACGCGAAGCCGTCAGCGAGGCCGGCAAGCTTGCGCTCTCCAAATTCCGCAACAACGTACGCACATGGAATAAGGAGAACGCGTCCCCGGTCACGGAAGCCGATCTCGCCGTCGATAATTTCCTGCGCGAGCGGCTCACCGGACTCGATCCCGCAATCGGCTGGCTCTCCGAGGAAACTGTCGATGTGCCGGAGCGGCTCACGAAAGAACGCTTATGGATCGTCGATCCGATTGATGGCACGCGTTCCTTCGTTGCGGGGCGCGAGGACTGGGCGATCTGCGCGGCACTGGTCGAGCGCGGCAGGCCCGTCGCGGCGGTAGTCGAATTGCCCGCGACCCGCGAATCATTTGCCGCAATCAAAGGCGGCGGCGCCACAAAAAATGGGCAGAAGATTTCGGCTTCCACGAAAGCGGAAGTGGAATCGGCTGCGATCGCGCGTCCGGCAAAACTGAATGCCGCGTTCGCAGCACTCGGAAATCCCGTCGAAGTACCGCGGATTCATTCGATTGCCGTCAGATTGTCACGCGTTGCAAGCGGAGAAATCGACGGCGCGCTTGCGGCGGCAAATGCGAACGATTGGGACCTTGCCGCTGCCGATCTTTTGGTGCACGAAGCTGGCGGCAAGATTACCGATGCAGAGGGACGTATTCCGGTTTACAATCTCGCTACGCACATTCACGGCGCGTTGATCGCAGCCGGGAGCGCATTGCACCCAAGACTCGTTTCCGCGCTGGCGGGATCGTTGCAGTAACCTCGAGGATCGCTACGTCGCTATGGCTGCGCAAAAACAACTTCTCCATCTCGTATTCGGCGGCGAATTGTCCGCGCTCGACGGCACCGAATTCCGCGACCTCGACAAGCTCGACATCGTTGGAATCTATCCAAACTATGCAAGCGCCCATCAAGCCTGGAAAGCGAAGGCGCAACAGACGGTCGACAACGCCTTGATGCGCTACTTCATCGTGCATCTGCACCGGCTGCTCGATCCGGAAACGGAGACGGCTGCGCGTCAGAGCTGACGCGTCGCTTCCCATCATGTGGCGTAAGATCCGCACCTCGGACGTTTTCCGGCGCGTGCTCGGCCGCTCGGTAGCGTCATACCTTAAGCTCGTCTGGAATACCCAGCGCGTTACCATCGAACCGGCCAATCTCTATGATTGGATCGACAGCGATTTGCCGATAATATTCACGTTCTGGCACGGGCAGCATTTTCTCACCCCGTTCGTGCCGAAGTCGCATCACAGGGCGAAGGTCATGATCTCCCGCTCTTTCGATGCCGACATTAACGCCATCGCAGCCGAGGCGCTCGGCGTCGGAACCATTCGCGGCTCCGGTACCCATCGCAAGAATTTTCACGAGAAAGGCGGCGTCGCCGCCACGCGCCAGATGATCGATACGCTTGAGCAAGGCATCAATGTCGCGATGACCGCTGACGTGCCGAAGATTTCGCGCCGCGCGGGGTTGGGCGTCGTCAGCATCGCAAAACATTCCGGCCGTCCGATTTATCCTGCGGCGATCGCAACCAGCAATCGCATCATCATGAAGCGGAGCTGGGACAAGTCCTCGCTGCATCTGCCGTTCGGCCGCGCCGCGATTGTCGTCGATAAACCCGTCATCGTTCCCAAAGATGCCGATGAGGCCGCGCTCGAACGCGCGCGTTTGGAAGTCGAGGAAAAACTCAATCGCGTGACCGCGCGCGCCGAAGCGCTTGTCGGCAGAGCAGCGAAAGCCGCGAACGATGGCGCCTAGAGGCCGGCTTCCGCTTCCAATCCGCTTCTACCGGCGGATGACGCGATGGGCTTCGCCCTTCGCAGGCGGAATTCTGAATTGGCGGCTGAAGCGCGGCAAGGAAGATCCCGAGCGCATGCACGAGCGCCGCGGACTTCCAAGTCTCGAACGCCCCGATGGTCCGCTCGTATGGATTCACGGCGCGAGCGTCGGCGAAGTACTTTCGGTGCTGCCCGTGGTCGAGCATATCCGCAAGCAAGGCTTTACCGTTCTCGTAACATCCGGAACTGTGACCGCCGCGCAGACGGTCGCGCAGCGCATGCCCGCGGGAACGCTCCATCAATATGTGCCGCTCGATGCGCCGCGGTTTGTGAACACGTTTCTGGATCACTGGCGGCCGGGGCTCGCCCTGATCGCGGAATCCGAATTCTGGCCGAACCTTCTGATCGAAACGTCCAACCGCAACATCCCGCTCGTCCTCGTAAACGGCAGACTCTCCCAGCGCTCGTTCACGCGCTGGAAGAAAGCGAAGAAGACCGCGCGAGCATTGCTTTCGAGCTTCGATCTCTGTCTCACGCAGGATGCCGATGTTGCTGACCGCCTCGAGCAGCTTGGCGCCAAGCGCGTGCTCTCGACCGGCAATCTGAAATTTGACGTCCTGCCGCCGCCTGCCGATGAGCACGACATGCAGGAAATGAAGCGCACGATTCACGGCCGCCCGCTTTTTCTAGCGGCGAGCACGCATCGCGGCGAAGACGAAGATGTGATCGAAGCGCATATCGAAGTGATGGAAAAGATACCCAATCTTCTCACCATCATCGTGCCGCGCCATCCGGAACGCGGCGGCGAGATCGCGCAGTTGATACAGGAGTATCAGCTCGTGCCCGCGATGCGCTCGCGCAATCACCTGCCCGACCGTGGCACGCATATATATGTCGCCGATACCATCGGCGAACTCGGATTGTTTTACCGGCTGGCACCGATCGTGTTCATGGGCGGCTCGCTGATCAAGCACGGCGGCCAGAACCCGATCGAACCTGCAAAACTCGACACTGCGATCCTGCACGGTCCCTATGTGCACAGCTTCACAAGCATTTACTCCGATCTCAATCGTCAGCGCGCTGCGGCGACGGTGACCGACGTGCATTCGCTCGCGACAAGTTTGCTGCGGCTGCTCGACGACCCTAGCCTCGTGCGCACGATGGCACAGGCGGCGCAGGCGACGGTCGTGCCGCTTTCGGGCGCGCTGAACCGCACCGCGAACGCGATCGAGCCTTATCTCGTGCAACTCCGCTTCGGACATTGAAGCGATGATTTCGCTGCGCGCACCCGATTTCTGGTGGCAGAGAGCGGGCATTGCCGCGGCCCTCCTCTATCCTGCCGGCGCGATCTACGGCGCGATTGCAGCGCAGAGACTGAACCGCAAAGGCTACCGCGCAAAAATTCCGGTGATCTGCATCGGCAATCCGACCATGGGCGGTGCGGGGAAAACCCCGACGGCGATTACGGTCGGCAACTGGCTGAAGCGCGAAGGGAGGAAGGTTTTCTTTCTAACGCGCGGTTATGGCGGCAGCGAAGAAGGCCCGCTTCTTGCGGATATTGAAAAGCACAGCGCGCATGAAATCGGCGACGAAGCGCCATTGCTTGCGGCCATAGCACCCACTGTTATCGCGCACGACCGCGCCACGGGCGCGAAATACGAAGAATATAATGGCGCGGACGTTATCGTGATGGACGACGGCTTCCAGAATTCATCGCTCGTAAAAGATTTCTCGGTGCTGGTGGTCGACGGGATGAAAGGCCTCGGCAACGGGCTTCCGTTTCCGGCTGGGCCGCTTCGCGCTCCGATTTCACCGCAGCTCCGGCGCGCGCAGGCGATGATCGTGGTCGGAGACGGCGAAGCGGGAGACAACGCCGCCCGTCTCGCGAGAGAACATTCACTGCAAGTCTATCGCGGAAGTCTCGCTTCCGATCCCGCTTCCGCCGCTGACGTGAAAAACAACTCCGTGCTTGCTTATGCGGGCATCGGCGCGCCGGAGAAATTCTTCCATTCGCTGGAAGCTGCAGGTGCGATTGTCTCCGCCTGGAAAAGTTTCGGCGACCATCACCGCTATACCGCTGCGGATGCCGCCGACCTCCTCGCGAAGGCCGAACAGGGCGGCTTAGAACTCATAACTACCGAGAAGGATCTTGCACGGATGCGGGGCAACGACACTCTCACGAAGTTGCGCGAGCGGTCGAAGGCGCTTCGCGTGCGTCTTTCGCTCGACGACGAGAACGGCGCGTTTGCGACGATCAAAAATTCGCTGAAATTCTAGCGGCGCTGGCCCTGGCGCCGTGCCATCACCGCTTCCGGCGTAGCGTAGGCTTCCTGTAAATCCACACTCCAGTACTTCAACTCGTCGAGCGGGATCGGCGTGCCGGTGACTGCGCAACGCACATAGCTGCCCGGACGGACGATGCGATAATCGCCGTCGAGATACCGCAGCTCGGCTTCGCCGGCGGCTAAGGGCATACGTTCGAAGCGGTTCATGGCCAGCTATATGGAACGATCCGGACCGAAGCGCAAAAGATAATTTCGCAGCCTCACCAAATCGTTGACTGCATAACTCAAAAGAGATTGCCTTGTTTCGAGGCTTTCGGCGGCGGCGGTGCGCTCTTCTTCTGCGCAGTGGGTGCCGTTCCCGACACAACGGCGCCGAAGCGGCCGTCCTTCACCTCGATTTCGAGCGCAGCACCCGCGCTCACTGCACTCACGCTGCGCACCGGCAATCCATCCGCTCCATGCACGAGCGCGAAGCCCCGCTCGAGCACACTCTTGTGGCTGAAGGCATTCAGAAGTTGCGCAAGCGAGCCAAGGCGTGTCCGCGCATTGTTTACGACGTGATCCCGCGCCCGCAGACTGCGCGCACCATACGTTTCGAGCCGCTCGCGATAGCGTTCGAAACGGGCAGAAACGGAATTCGGCGTGTGTCGCGCCGCAATTTTCGAAAAATCTACACGATGGGCATGCGCGTTAGCACGCAATGCACGCGGCAATCGTGCCGCGCACGCGTCGAGCCGCTGACGCGGCATCGCGAGCAGGCTATCGAGCGACGGCACGCCGCGCGCAAGCCCGCGTAACTCCGTCTTCAACCGCTCGATCATGCGCGACCAGCAGGAGACGAGACGCGCCGCGCGCTCGCGCGAGAGCGCGATCAATTCGCTGCGGACCGGCACCGCCATTTCAGCGGCCGCCGTCGGCGTCGGTGCACGGCGGTCGGCGGCAAAGTCGATCAGCGTGAAATCGGTTTCATGGCCGACGGCGGAAATCAGCGGGATTGCGCTCGCGGCTGCCGCGCGTACGACAACCTCATCGTTGAAACCCCAGAGATCTTCGAGCGAGCCGCCGCCGCGCGCGACGATCAGGACGTCCGGCCGCGGCAGTGCGCCGCTTTCCGTCATCGCGTTGAAGCCCTCGATCGCGGCCGCAACTTCAGGCCCGCAGGTTTCACCCTGCACGCGCACCGGCCAGACCAGCACGTGACGCGGGAAGCGGTCCGAGAGGCGATGAAGAATATCGCGGATCACCGCACCGGTCGGCGACGTAATGACACCGATCACGCGTGGAAGATAAGGCAGCGGTTTCTTTCGCGCCTCGTCGAAAAGACCTTCGGCAGCAAGCTTCTTCCTGCGCTCTTCGAGGAGCGCCATCAGCGCACCGACGCCCGCGGGCTCGAGCGCGTCGATCACAATCTGGTAGCTCGACTTGCCGGGATAGGTCGTGACCTTGCCGGTCGCGATCACTTCCATGCCTTCTTCGGGCTTGAAGCGCATCCGCGCGAATGCACCCTTCCAGATGATGGCGTCGATCCGCGCGGTTTCGTCTTTCAGACAAAAATAGACGTGACCGGAAGAATGCGGCCCGCGATAGCTCGAAATCTCGCCCCGCAGCCGGACGTAGGGAAATGCCTCCTCCACCGTCCGTTTCAGGGACTGGGAAAGTTCGGAAACGGTGATTTCCGGCAGGTTGGTCGGCACTGTGGATGCGGGCATTCGCGACTCTAATTGGGTGCCGCAGCATGATACATCAAGCGGAACTCCAATGCTTACTTCTGGTCGCGGTAAATGAATGTGCTTTTGATCGGCTCCGGCGGCCGCGAACATGCGATGAGCTGGAAAATCGCAGCGAGCCCGCTGTTGTCCAAGCTCTATGCCGCGCCGGGAAATCCGGGCATCGCCGAAGACGCGGAAATCGTGCCGCTGAAGGTCGAAGACCAAACGGCGGTAATCGCATTCTGCAAAGAGAAGAAAATCGATCTCGTCGTGATCGGGCCGGAAGCGCCGCTCACGGCAGGCCTCGCCGATGCACTGCTTGCGGCACAGATCAAGGTTTTCGGCCCGCAGAAAATTCCGGCGACGCTCGAAGGCTCCAAATCCTTCACCAAGCGTCTCTGCGCCGAACACAATATTCCGACCGCTGCGTTCATCGAGACGAAGAGCCGCGAAGAAGCACGCGCCCACATCGAAAAACACGGCGCACCAATCGTGCTCAAGGCGGACGGCCTGCATGCCGGCAAAGGCGTGATCGTCGCGATGACGAAAAAAGAAGCGCTGATGGCACTCGATCAGGTATTCGCGATGAGCGGCGACGCGCCGGTCGTGATCGAGGAATTTCTAGAAGGCGAAGAAGCGAGCTATTTCTGTTTCGTGCATGGCGAACAGGTCCTGCCGCTCACGTCCGCGCAAGATCATAAACGCGTTTTCGATAACGATCAGGGTCCGAATACCGGCGGCATGGGCGCTTACTCGCCTGCTCCAGTATTCACGAAAGAAGTCGAGAAAGAAGTTCTCGAAAAAATCGTGCGGCCGACCGCGCGCGCTCTCTCGCTTGCCGGCACGCCCTATTCCGGCGTTCTTTATATCGGCCTCATGATCACGAAAGACGGGCCGAAGCTCATCGAATACAACGTGCGCTTCGGCGATCCCGAGTGTCAGGTGCTGATGCTGCGCATGGTCGACGATCTCCTGACGCTGATGCTGGCTACCGCCAACGGCGAACTCGACAAGTCGAGCGTGCGCTGGCGCGATCAGGTCGCGATCACGGTCGTATACGCAAACAAGGGTTATCCGGGTGCCTATAAAAGCGGATCCGAAGTCCGCGGCATCGAGAAGGCCAACCTCGTGGACGGCACGATCGTGTTCCATGCAGGAACGAAGAAAGACGGCGGCAAACTCACGGCGAACGGCGGCCGGGTGTTGAACGTGACCTCGATCGGCGAAACCGTGACCGAAGCGCGCGAACGCGCCTACCAAGCGATAGAACTGATCGACTGGCCGGAGGGGTTCTATCGCAGCGACATCGGCTGGCGGGCGATTGCGCGCGAAAAAGGGAAGTGAAAGACTTCCCGGCATGAAGGACCTCGCCGACCTTTTCCCCGGATTTGAATCGCATTGGATCGATACATCCGCGGGAAAACTATTCGTGCGCTCCGGTGGCGAAGGCCCGCCAATTCTTTTCATCCACGGCTTTCCGCAAACGCATGTCGAATATCATCGCATCGCGCCGATGCTCGCGAAGAAATTCAAACTCGTCCTGCCCGATCTTCCCGGCTATGGCTGGAGCGACATTCCGAAATCCGACGCGAGCCACGCGCCCTATACGAAGCGCGCAATGGCGGCGGCGCTGATCGAAGTGATGCAGAAGCTTGGGCACGTGCAATTCGGCGTGATCGGCCACGACCGCGGCGGACGGACCGGCTATCGCATGGCACTCGATCATCCGGGGCGCGTGTCGAAACTCGCGGTGCTCGACATCATCCCGACACTCGACATGTGGAAGGGCATGGATGCACGGCGCTCGATGGTCGTATATCACTGGCCGTTTCTCGCGCAGCGCGAACCGCTGCCGGAAATGCTGATCTCGAAAGCGCCGATCGAATATCTCGAATGGACGCTTGGCAGTTGGCTGCCGGACGGCATCAAGAAATTCGATCCCCGCGCGATGGATCACTACCGCGCATTTTTCTCCGACCCGGCGCGCATTCACGCCTGCTGCGAAGATTATCGCGCGGGCCAATCGACCGACGTGAAATTCGACGAAGAAGATTTCAAAGCGGGAAAGAAAATCACCTGCCCGACGCTCGCGCTCTGGGGCAAGTACGGTATCCCGGCTTCGGGCGGCGACCCGATGGCGATCTGGAGCCAGTGGTGCACCAAGCTCGAGGGATACGAGATCGATTGCGGGCATTTTCTGCCGGAAGAAAGACCACAGGAAACTGCCGAAGCACTGCTAGAGTTTTTTACTCGCGCGTAACGCAGCCAGTGCATCCAATCGGGCAAGTCATGTGTTTCATCACATGCGACCTCTCCAAGTCATCTTGCTTGCCGCACTATCCCTCGCGCTGAGCGCCGGCGGAGCGGCTGCACAAGATATTACGGGCATATGGAACCGAGGCGACGGCAATGCCCGTGTTTCGGTTACGCGTTGTGGGCAGGCTTACTGCGCGACGAATGTCTGGATTCGCGATCCGGCGTCAGGCGAAAAAGTGGGCCATGTGCTTGTGATGAAGGTGAAGCCCGAAAGCAACGTTGTACTCTCCGGCACTGCTTACGATCCGCAGCGCAAACTGAGTTTATCCGCCTCGGTATCCGTCAAGGGCGATAGCATGACGACCCAAGGCTGTGTTCTCGCCGGCATGATTTGCAAAAACATGAACTGGACCCGCGTGAAATAGCCTGGCGTTCCGCCCTGCGAACGCTCGTTCTCGAGGGGCTGGAAAGGCCAGTCGGGGCCGGTATAACTCTGCTCAAGAACCAATAAGCCTTGGGCAGGAAATGACCGAGTTCAATCGCCAGGAAGCCTTTTCCGGCACCAAAGACGTTGTGCAGGCGCTCGCCTTCGACGCCGCGCGTCTCGAAGACTATCTGACCAAGAACATCCGCGGCTTCGCCGGTCCCCTCACCGTCAAGCAGTTCAAGGGCGGTCAATCGAACCCGACTTATCTGCTCGAGACGCCGTCGCGCAAATATGTGCTGCGCCGGAAGCCGCCGGGGAAACTGCTTCCTTCCGCGCATGCGGTCGACCGCGAATACAAAGTAATGGCGGCACTCGGCGCGCAGAATTTTCCGGTGCCGGAAGCGCTGCTTTATAGCGAAGACGAAAGCGTCGTCGGCACCGCGTTCTACGTGATGTCGTTCGAGCAGGGCCGCATCTTCTGGGAATTGCACATGCCGGAATCGAATCCGGCCGAGCGCGCGGCGATCTGGGACGCGCAGAACGCGACGATCGCGCAGTTGCACTCGCTCGAGCCCGAAAAGATCGGGCTCTCCGATTACGGCAAGGGCGAAGACTATGTCGCGCGTCAGGTCGCGCGCTGGTCGAAGCAATATGTTGCGTCGAAGACCGACGAAATTCCGGAGATGGATAAATTGATGCGCTGGCTGCCGGAGCATCTGCCGAAACAGCAGGCCGTACGTGTCGTGCATGGCGATTACCGCCTCGACAACATGATCATCCACCCGGCGAAAAACGAAGTGATGGCGGTGATCGACTGGGAGCTATCGACGCTCGGCGATCCGCTCGCGGATTTCACCTATCACATGATGGGCTGGCACATGCCGAGCGCGAAAACCGGTACCGGCACCGGCTCGCTGAAAGACCGCGATCTGAAGGCGCTCGGAATCCCAAGCGCAGAAGATTACGCCGCACTCTACGCCAAGCGCACCGGCTTCGACCCGCGCGGGCGCGATATCGACGTTTACATGGCCTACAATTTCTTCCGCATTGCCGGAATTTTGCAGGGCATTCTGGGTCGCGTGCGCGACGGCACCGCGGCAAACGCAAACGCTTCGACCATGTCGCGCCAGGTACAACCGCTTGCCGCGGCGGCGTGGCACTTCGCGGAGCGCGCAGGCGCATAAACTCTGCGCTATAGTCGCGGCGTGCTGAACCTCTTTCGGAAGAAGAAGCCGAAGATCGCACTTGCGCTGGGCTCCGGCGGCGCGCGAGGGCTCGCGCATATTGTCGCGATCGAGGCCTTCGACGAACTCGGCATCACGCCTTCCGCAATCGCAGGCTGTTCGATGGGTGCCGTAGTCGGTGCCGGTTATGCAACCGGCATGCGCGGCAAAGATCGAGGCGACGGGAATTGCGAGCGAATTTCTGCCGCCGGAATTGCCGCAGACATTCGAGGAACTGAAAATTCCGCTCACCGTGGTCGCGACCGATTATCGCGAACGTTGCGAAGCGGTTTATCGCACCGGACCGCTTCGCCCGGCGGTCGCGGGTTCGATGGCAATTCCCGGCGTGATGCGGCCGGTCGAATTCGACGGAAGGCTCCTGATCGACGGCGGTGCAGTCAATCCGCTGCCGTTCGATCTGTTGCGGGGTGACGCCGATATCGTCGTTGCGATCGACATCACCCGGCTTGGCGAATCGCCGCCGGGCGTGCCTGACCCGATGCAGACGCTTTTCACCGCTTCGCACATCATGACGCACGCAATCGTCTCGGAAAAACTGAAACATTCCGCACCGGATATTCTACTGCGTCCGAATGTCAGCGCGTTCGGCGCGTTCGATTTCGCGCGCGCGATGCCGATTCTGAAAGCGTCGGAGCCGATCAAGGACGAATTGAAGCGAAAGCTCGCCGCGCTGCTGGATGCCTAGCGCTTCGACGCGAAAAACGCTTTCAGGATTGCGGCTGCATCGGCTTCGCCGATCCCCCCATAGACTTCGGGCTTGTGATGACAGGTCGGCGCATTAAAGAAGCGCACGCCGGACTCGACCGCGCCGCCTTTCGGATCGCTCGCGCCGAAATAGAGACGGCGGATACGCGCAAACGAAATCGCGGAAGCGCACATGGTGCAGGGCTCCAGCGTGACGTAGAGATCGCAATCGATGAGCCGCTCGCTATCGAGCTTCTTCGCAGCCTGGCGGAGCGCAAGCACCTCCGCATGCGCGGTCGGATCGCGGTCGCGCAGCGTACGATTTCCGGCCTGACTCAGAATTTCTCCGCCGCGCGCGATGACGCAGCCAACCGGAACTTCACCGGCCTCAGCCGCGGCTTTCGCCTCGGCAAGCGCGATTCCCATGAAATCGGGTGCTGCCAAACTCGTCACTCCGTCCACATCGTGGTAGCTAGCCATCCGAATTTGCACGAAGCATCATGACCCGCAAGCCTCCCGAAAACAGCAAAGCCGGCGAACGCATCGCGAAAGTGATGGCGCGCGCAGGCCTTGCCTCGCGCCGTGAAGCGGAAACCTGGATCGAAGCAGGCCGCGTGAAGGTCAATGGCACAGTGCTGACTTCGCCTGCATTCACGGTTTCGGAAACGGACAAGATCGAAGTCGATGGCACGGCACTGCCGACGCGCGAGCGCACGCGGCTTTTTCTCTACAACAAGCCGCGCGGGCTGGTGACGACCAATTCCGATCCCGAAGGCCGGGCTACGATTTTCCAGAATTTGCCGAAGGATTTACCGCGCGTCGTGAGTATCGGGCGGCTCGACATCAACAGCGAAGGCCTGTTGCTGCTCACCAACGACGGCGGGCTTTCGCGTACGCTCGAATTGCCCTCGACCGGCTGGCTCAGGCGCTATCGTGTGCGTGCGAACGGCCGCACCGATCAACAGCGGCTGAATTCGTTGAAAAAAGGCGTCACCGTCGAAGGCGTGCGCTACGGCGCCATCGAAGCAACGCTGGATAGCGAAAAAGGCGCGAACCAGTGGCTTACCGTCGGCATCCGCGAAGGCAAGAATCGTGAAGTTCGCAAGGTGCTCGAACATATCGGCCTCAAGGTAAACCGGTTGATCCGCGTTTCCTTCGGCCCGTTCGAACTCGGCTCGCTCAAGGAAGGCGCGGTCGAGGAAATTCCGACGCGCGTGTTGCGCGATCAGATCGGCGGCGAACTGGAGAAGGCTTCGCAGAGCGATTTCGATGCGCCGCTGCGCGAGATACCGAAACCGGTCAGGCCCACGCTTGTGCTCAAGCTTCGCGATAAGAATGAAATGCGCGAAACGGAAAAGCCGAGGAAGCTCGATCGTCACCGCCCGGATTCCCCAAAGAGTGAAGAGAAGCGCGGAAAGTTCGACAAACCCAGGTCAGAGCCGGAACGTGGCCGTAACAAAAGTCCTGTCCGCCGCGGCGGCAAACGTACGCCGTTTCGCGCGCCGAAGGGCAAGCGTTGATGCGCGTTTCCGGCGGCAGCTTCGGCGGCAGAACGCTTAAAGCGCCCTCTTCCAATAAAATCCGCCCGACGTCAGACAAGCTGCGGCAAGCGGTGTTCAATATCCTTGTGCACGCCTATGGCGATCCGGTTCCTGAAGCGCGTGTACTCGATCTTTTCGCCGGCACCGGCGCGCTTGGTATCGAAGCGCTTTCACGCGGTGCTGTTTTCACGCTTTTCGTCGAAGAAGCCGCCGAAGCCCGCGCGCTCATCCGCGCGAATGTCGAGACGTTGCAGCTTACGGGTATTACGAAAATATTCCGGCGCGATGCGACGAAGCTCGGGCCCCGCGGCGCGTTCGAGCCGTTCTCACTCGTCTTTTGCGATCCGCCCTATGGCAAAGGCTTTGCGGAAAAGGCGCTGGCTTCCGCGCGTGAAGGCGAGTGGCTTGCGAAGGACGCGTTGCTTGTCGTGGAAGAAGCCGTCGCTTCGAAATTTACAGCACCGGACGGCTTCGAGATTCTCGAGCGGCGCGACTACGACGAGACGGAGATCGTGTTTCTTCGCTTATCGTCTGCCGAATAGCTTCTCGATATCGAATAGCTTCAGTTCGACATAAGTCGGGCGGCCGTGATTGCACTGGCCGGCATTTTCCGTCCGTTCCATCTCGCGCAAAAGCGCGTTCATCTCTTCAGGCTTGAGGCGGCGTCCTGCGCGCACCGAGCCGTGACAGGAAATGCGACTCGCGACCGCAAGCAAGTTACGTTCGAGCGGTAAGGCATCGTCCCACTCCGCAATATATTCGGCGAGATCGCGCACAAGGTTCTGCGCGTCCGTATCGCCCAGAAGCGCGGGCGTTTCGCGCACCAGCACGGCGCCCTGCCCGAAGGCCTCCAGCACGAGGCCGAGTTTGGCGAGTTCTTCTGCACGTGCAACCAGCGCTGCCGCGTCGGAGTCATCGAACTCAACAACGGCCGGGACAAGCAGAATCTGGGTTGAAATTCCTTTTTCTTCGAGCGCGCGTTTGAGCTTTTCGTAAACGATGCGCTCGTGCGCTGCGTGCTGATCGACGATCACCAAGCCGTCCGAAGTCTGCGCAACAATATAAGTCTCGTGAAGCTGCGCGCGTGCCGCACCCAGGGGCCGCTCCAGATCCGCCTGCAATACAGGTGCAAGATCGGCGCGGGCGTCCGCGCTCGGCTGCGCAATCGTCTCAAACGCAGCCTGCGCCGCTTCCGCAAGACCGCCGCGATAAGGCGCGCTCGACCCGCGCCACTGCGTAGAAAAATTCCGAGACGATTGCGGACGCGCGAAACTGACGAGCCGGTCCGCGCCGGTGGTGGCACTTCGCCGCGCGCCGCCGGAGAGCGCTTCCTGCAACGCGCGAACGACTAGTCCACGCACCAGCGAGGGATCGCGAAAGCGCACTTCGGCTTTCGCCGGATGCACGTTCACATCGACTTCATGGGGATCGAGTTCAATAAAGAGTGCCGCGACCGGGTAGCGGCCCGAATGCAGCAAGTCCGCGTAACCGCCGCGTAGCGCGCCCATCAGAACCTTGTCGCGCACCGGGCGGCCGTTCACGAAGAGATATTGTGAAAGCGAATTCGCTTTCGAAAACGTCGGCAGTCCCGCGAGCCCGTTTACGCGTACGCCTTCGCGCTCGGCACTCACCGGAACCGTGTTCGCGCGTGCGTCGCCGCCGATGACATCGGCCAAGCGCGCCGCACGTCCTGCTTCGTCGATGCCACGCAGCGGATACTGAATGACGCGCTCGCCGGCAGCGACGGTGAAAGCAACATCCGGGCGCGCGAGCGCCAGACGGCGGATCACATCGATACTCGCTGCAGTTTCAGCCTGCTCGCTTTTCAAGAATTTCAGCCGTGCAGGTGTCGCGTAAAAGAGATCGCGCACTTCGACCCGCGTACCTTCGGCGAGCGCCGCCGGACGAATCTCGGACTTTTCCCCGCCTTCCACACGGATTTCGAGCGCATTCTCGCTTCCCCGGGCGCGCGTCGCAATCGAAAGCCGTGCTGCCGCGCCGATCGAGGGCAATGCCTCGCCGCGAAAGCCGAGTGTTGAAATATTGAGAAGGTCTTCGCTGTCGAGTTTCGAGGTCGCGTGACGCTCGACACAAAGCGCGAGATCCTCCGCGCTCATACCCGAACCGTTGTCGGAAACGCGGATCAATTCGCGCCCGCCGCCTGAAATCACAACTTCCACGCGGGTTGCGCCCGCATCGATCGCGTTTTCCACAAGCTCTTTGACGGCCGAAGCCGGCCGCTCGATCACCTCGCCGGCGGCGATACGGTTCACGATGGTTTCGGGAAGCTGGCGGACGGGCATGATTTCTCGACTCGGGAACGGACACGGATTGTACCGGCCGGTAGCTGCCCGCGCTAATCGAGGTCCGGGCGCCCGCGGCGGTTTTTTACATCCGAACGGCGTTTCTTGCCCTCGATGCGGCGCTTTTTGGAAGCGAGTGTCGGCCGTGTCTTCCGGCGTACTTTCGGGACGATCGCTGCGCGCTGGAGGAGTTCGACAAGCCGCGCACGCGCATCGCCACGGTTGAGTTCCTGCGTGCGAAAACGATCCGCCGAGATGATGATCACGCCTTCGCGCGTCAAACGCTGGCCCGCGAGCTTTTCCGCGCGTGCTTTCATGCCCGGAGGAATATTCGGCGAGCCGCGCAGATCGAAGCGAAGCTGCACGGCGGTAGCGAGCTTATTTACATTCTGCCCGCCCGGTCCCGACGAGCGTACGAAGGTTTCCTCGAGTTCGCGTTCTTCAATCGCGATATGCGGCGTGATCGCGATCATGACCGCTCAGCGATCTTCCGCGAGATATTTCTTGGCAAGGATTTTTCCTTCCTCGACCGCAGGCTGGTCATAGGGATTCACGCCGAACAGAGTGCCGGCAAGAATCGTTTCCAGCATGAAATGCATGAGCAGCGCGCCAAGCGCGAAGGCATCGAGTTCTTTCAATTCGATGGAACGCAGCGGGCGGCCGTGCTTTGCGAGCGTATCGGCGGTCGCGCGCACCTGTGCAGCCACAAGCGAGCCGACGGTGCGGCCGCCGAGAACACGTTCGCCAGATAGCGTTGCAAGCTCGGTATCGAGGCGCAGGCCGTGACCTCTGGTCGCGCTGGAAATAACGGTGAAGAATTTGTCGCGCGGACCCGCGAGCCAGAGCTGCAACTGGCTGTGCTGATCGACCGGGCCGATCGATGCGAGTGGTGTCGAACCCTTGCCATCTTTACCGAGGCTCTCGCCCCAAAGCTGCATCCACCAGCGCGAGAGCCGCTCGAAGCGGTCGCCATAGGCGAGCATTACCGAATTCGGCAATCCCCCTTCGCTCGCGGAAACACAGAGTGCCGCGCCTGCCGCGGATGCAACATTAGCCGCTTTCGCGCCGGAAAGAATCGGCGCGAGCGCCGCAGCAGCACCCTTGCGCAGCGCGAGGATATCGACGTCCGCAAGTGCCGCGGGCAGAAGTCCAACATTGGTGAGCGCGATGAAACGTCCGCCTACTTCGGTATCGTGATCGAGAATTTCACAGCCGAACTTTTCGAGCAGTGTGCGTAGACCGTTCTTGCCACCCGGTTTCAAGGGCTGCGTGATACCGAATAAATGCTTTACGATTCGATCGCCCAGCTTCGCTTTCTTCAGCGCGTCGATAACGGCAATCGTCTGCACGAGCGTTTCGCCGGTGCCGCCGGACTTCGAAATTGCAACGAAGCGGGCAGCCTCTAGCGGGAGGCCTGCCAGAAATTCCTCGAGGCTGAGCGGATCGAGATTGTCGAGGAAGTGCAGTTTGGGATCGCGGCGCAGATCGCCGACGCCCGGTACATTATAGCCGCCGAGTTGCGCAAGCGTCTGGCCGCCGAGACTCGATCCGCCGGTACCGAGGAAAACCACGTCGGTCGCCTCGCGCAGCTTAGCGGCAAGCGCTTTGACCGCAGCGAGATCGTCCGTCCGCTCGGGCAAACGCAGATGGGCGAGCGTCCTTTTCTCGTAAGCTTCGCGCAGAGCAGCGAGCGCAGGCTCCAGCCGCTGTAAATTCTTTTCAAAAGCGGCCTGGGTTATGCCGCCGGAAAATGCGCGCGAAATATCGTGCGTGAAAGGCAAGCCGCTCATTCTATCTGCCTTCGATCTTTCCCTGCTGCCATTTCATCGCGAGCGATGCCGCTAGCACGACCACTGTTATCACCACGATAAAGACTGTGCTGATTGCATTTACCTCCGGGGTTACGCCGAGGCGCACCTGACTGTAAATCCGCATCGGCAAAGTCGTGTTTCCGGGTCCGGCCGTGAAATTCGCGATCACAAGATCGTCGAGCGAGAGCGTGAAAGCAAGGAGCCAGCCCGCCGCAACCGCGGGCAGAATCACGGGCAAGGTCACGGAGAAGAATGCGCGAAGCGGCGTTGCGCCGAGATCGAGTGCAGCCTCTTCGAGGCTGTGATCGAAGGTCAAAAGCCGCGACTGCACGATGACCGCGACAAAGCACATGGTGAAGGTGACGTGCGCGAGCGCGACCGTCCAGAAACCGCGATCGAAGTCGATTGCTACGAACAGAAGCAGAAGCGCGAGACCCGTGATCACTTCCGGCATCACGAGCGGGGCATACACAAGCCCCGCGAATAGCGTCCGTCCGCGGAATGCGCCGCCGCGCACCAGCGCGAGTGCGGCCAACGTACCGAGGATCGTGGCGAGCGTCGCAGCGACAGCCGCAACCCTGAGGCTTACCCAGGCGGCATCCATCAGCGCCTGATTTTGCAGCAAGCCTCGATACCAGCGCGTCGACCAGCCGCCCCATACCGTGACGAGACGCGAGTCGTTGAAGGAATAGATCACAAGCAGAACGAGCGGGACGTAGAGAAATGCGAGGCCGCCCGCGAGCGCGGTTACCGTGACGGGAGAGAGCCCTTTGCGCATCGCCATGTCAGCGGCTCTCCAGCTCACGCAACTGCATGCGTTGATAAATCAGGATCGGTGCAAGCAACACGAGCAGAATTAAAATCGCGAGCGCGGAGGAAACTGACCACGAGCGGTTCACCGCAAATTCGTTCCAGACCGTGCGGCCGATCATCTGCGTATCCGATCCGCCTAGGAGATCCGGAATTACGAATTCGCCGACCGCGGGGATGAAGCACAGCAGCGCGCCTGCGACCACACCGGGCGTGGAGATGGGGACAGTAATGCGCCAGAACGCCCGGGCCGGCGTCGCGCCGAGATCGGCCGCGGCTTCAAGCAAGGAATCGTCCATTCGCCCCAGCGCCGCATAGAGCGGCAGCACCATGAACGGAAAATAGGAATAGACCATACCGATCACGACAGCGGTATTGGTTGAGAGAATTTCGAGCGGCTGCGCGGCAGCGCCGAGCGACAAGAGAAGCTGATTGAGCAATCCTTCGCGCGACAAAATTCCGATCCATGCGTAAACGCGGATCAGGAACGACGTGAAGAATGGCAAGATAACGAGCAGCAGCAAGATCGGCCGCAAGCCTCGCGGGGAGCGCGCAATGGCATAAGCGACCGGATAGCCGATGAGAACAAGGATCGCGGTCGCGAGTGCCGCGAGCAAAATGCTCTGCAGATAAGAATAAACGTAGAGCCAGTCGCCGAGCACAAGCGCATAATTCTCGAAATCGAGCAGCACAAGCTTTTCGCGCAGCCCCGCCCAACCCTCGCTGAGAGAAAGCAGCGGCACATAAGGCGGCTGCGCGACCGCGTCATCGGAAAGACTGATCTTGAAGACGATCAGAAACGGCAGCAGGAAAAATACCGCAAGCCATAGAAACGGTACCGCAACCGTAACCCTCGTGAACAAGCTGCGCTTTTCTGGAGCCATTGCGTCAGCTCTTCAGAAGAACGCCGGCGTCGGGCGTCCAAGAGAGATAGACTTTATCGTCCCAATCGATCGGCGGCTCGATCTGCCGCGAGAGATTGGTCTTCGCAGCTTTCAGCACAAAGCCATTGTCGAGATGCACGTGGTAGATCGAAAGGTCGCCAAGATAGGCGATGTCATAGACCACGCCATGCGCGCAGTTCGCATGCACTTCGGAAAGCGGCTCCTTGCCGATGCGGATTTTTTCAGGGCGCAACGCGACTGCCACGCGCTCACCGGTCTTCACGTCCGCGCGCTGCGACAAACGAAGCTCAGCGTCGATCATGTCCGACTTCAGCGTAACGTCGCCCGGGGTCACCCGCTCCACGGTCGCTTCGATGATATTGATGTCGCCGACGAACTCAGCGACATAGCGGCTGTTCGGCTGCTCATAAATTTCGGCGGGTGTCGCGACCTGCACGAGTTTGCCGTGATCCATCACGGCGATGCGGTCGGCGACGGTCATCGCCTCTTCCTGATCGTGAGTCACGATGATGAAGGTGGTCCCGATGCGTTGCTGCAGGTCCATCAACTCGAACTGCGTCTGCTCGCGCAATTTCTTGTCGAGTGCGGCCATCGGTTCGTCCAGCAGCAACACCTTCGGCCGCTTTGCGAGCGAACGGGCTAGCGCCACGCGCTGACGCTGGCCGCCCGAAAGCTGATGCGGTTTGCGTTTCTCGAAACCGCGCAGGTTCACGAGCTTCAACATTTCGTCGACGCGCGACGCGATCTCGCTTTTCGGCATCCGCTCCTGCTTCAGACCGAACGCGATATTGTCGGTCACCGTCATATGCGGAAACAGCGCATAGGACTGAAACATCATGTTCACCGGACGCCGGTACGGCGGCACGCCGGAAAGATCGCTGCCGGCAAGCGTGATCTTGCCCTCGGTCGCCTCCTCGAAGCCCGCGAGCATGCGCATCAACGTGGTCTTGCCGCAGCCCGAGGGTCCGAGCAGCGCGAAAAACTCGCGTTCGTAAATATCGAGCGAGACGCCATCGATGGCGACGACATCGCCATAGCGTTTCACGACGTTCTGAAAACGGATCAGCGGCTGCACCGAAACGTCGGCCCAAGGCTCGAATTTGCGGCGAACGCTTTGCGGCTTCTGCGGCTTTGCCGGTTGCTGATTCATGATTTCCATTGCTGGCCGAAAGACGCTGTCTGCTTAACGAGGAAAGCAGGCAATCTCAACTTCCGCCGGAATTTCCGCATGGGAAGACGGGGATGAATTAACGGCAGATATTGTCGAGTGATTTCAATACGCTACGCGCGCATCGCGGCTTCCAGCGCGGCGATTTCCGCGCCGTCCGCGCCTACGCCAAGCTTTGTCCGCCGCCACAACACGTCATCCGCGGTCTTCGCCCATTCCTGCTTCCGCAGATAGTCGAGCTCGCGCTTGTGAAGATCGCCGAGGATGCGCGGACCGAGATCTTCCATTGTCTTTGCATCGCCCAACACGTTCATCGCGCGTCTGCCATAGGCATAGGCGATACGCCGTGCGCTCGCAGCCGGAAGATATGCGTGATGAAGCGCAAGATCGGAAAGCAGGCCTTCGAAGCCGCGCTCTCCGAGATCGCCGCCGGGCAGCGGCTCGTTTGCAGTCCATGCGCCGCGCATGACAAACCAATGACCCAGCCGATTGACGACGTCTTCGCTCATTGCGCGAAACGCGGTGAGCTTGCCGCCGATCAATGAAAGCAGCGGCGCCTCTCCATATCCGCCATCGGACACGATCTGATACTCGCGGGTCGCAGTCGACGCGGTACCCGCGCCATCGATCAACGGGCGGATGCCGGCATAGGTCCACACCACGCGTGAAGGCTCGACGGTCGTGCGGAAGAAGCGTTCGGTGATGCGGCAGAGATACTGGATTTCCTCGGCGCTCGCCGCGGCGTGCGTGGGATCGCCGGATGTTTCGACGTCGGTCGTGCCGATGAGCGTGTATTTTTCGGCGAAGGGAATCGCGAAAACGATGCGCTTGTCGTCGCTTTGCATCACGTAAGCGCGGTCATGCGCGTGCAGCCGCGGGTATACAATATGGCTTCCCTTGACGAGACGCATCTTCACTTGTGTCGATGCTTTCACGATCGTTTCGAGCACATGCCCGGCCCAGGGACCTGCGGCGTTCACGAGTGCGCGCGCATAGAGCGTTTCGCGTTTCGCACCTTCCGCGAGCACGAGCTCCCAGCGCTGGCCCTGACGGCGCGCGGAAACAAGACGGGTCCGCGTCCGGATATCGGCGCCGCGCTCCCGCGCATCGATCGCATTGGCGATCACAAGCCGCGCATCGTCGGTGACGCAATCGGAATATTCGAAGCCGACGCCGCCGCTTGCGCGAAGCGGCGCACCAGCCGGATCGTCGGCAAGATCGAGCACGCGCGAACGCGGCAATACGGAGCGCCCGGCAAGAAAATCGTAGAGCTTGATTCCGATTTTCAGCATCCACGCCGGACGCATCGAAGCCACATGCGGGATCACGAAACGCATGGGCCGGCACAAGTGCGGCGCGTTCTTCAAGAGAAGGTCCCGCTCGTGCAGCGACTCGCGCACGAGACGGAAATCGTAATTTTCGAGATAACGGATGCCGCCGTGAATGAGCTTGGAACTTGCGGACGAAGTGCCGGAAGCAAGATCGCCCTGCTCCACCAGAAGCGCGGATAGCCCGCGGCCTGCGGCATCACGCGCGATCCCGCAGCCGTTGATGCCGCCGCCAATGATCGCGACGTCGAATTCCGTCATTGCCAAGCGATTCCGTCCTGTAGCCGCAGACTACAGGATCGGCCGTCATAGTGACGATAGGCTCTGCTGAATATCAGACCCGCTCGATGGCGAGCGCGACACCCTGCCCCACGCCGACGCACATGGTGGCAAGGCCATATTTGCCACCCGACTCTTCGAGCGCACGCATGGCGGTTCCGGCGATACGAGCGCCCGACATACCGAGCGGGTGGCCCAACGCGATAGCCCCGCCATTCGGGTTCACATGCGGCGCGTCATCCGGAAGACCGAACTGGCGTACGCAGGCGAGCGCCTGACTCGCAAAGGCTTCGTTCAGCTCGATCACGTCGAATTTGTTGGCGGGAATGCCGAGGCGTGCCGCGAGTTTTTCGACCGCCGGAATCGGCCCGATGCCCATGATGCGCGGCGGCACACCTGCGGAGGCAAGCCCGAGAATGCGCGCCCGCGGCTTCAGGCCGTTTGCCTTCGCCGCTTCTTCCGAGGCGATAATGAGCGCCGCGGCCCCATCATTCACGCCGGAAGCGTTGCCGGCCGTTACCGTGCCGGGATTGCGGAACGGGGTCTTGAGCTTTGCGAGACCTTCAATCGTCGTGTCGCCGCGCGGATGTTCATCCTTGTCGACTTTCACCGGGCCCGCTTTGCCGCCCGGCACTTCGATCGGCACGATCTCGCCGTCGAAATAACCGCGTTTCTGCGCGGCAACCGCGCGGTGTTGCGAGCGAAGCGCGAATTGATCCTGATCTTCGCGCTTCACTTGATATTCCTCGGCGACGTTTTCACCGGTCTCCGGCATCGAATCGACGCCGTATTGTTGCTTCATCAAAGGATTGATGAAGCGCCAGCCGATGGTGGTGTCGTAAATTTCGGCGTTGCGCGAAAAAGCTTCTGTCGCCTTGCCCATGACGAACGGCGCGCGCGACATCGATTCCGCACCGCCTGCAATCGCAAGCGAAATCTCGCCGGTCTTGATCGCGCGCGATGCAGCACCGACCGCGTCGAGACCGGACGCGCAAAGACGATTGATGGTGTTGCCGGGAACGCTGACGGGAAGACCCGCGAGCAAAAGGCCCATGCGCGCGATATTGCGGTTGTCTTCGCCGGCCTGATTGGCGCAGCCGAAGAACACATCCTCGATCTTGTTTTTATCGAGCGAAGGATTGCGCGCGATCAGCGCCTTGATCACGTGCGCCGCAAGATCGTCCGGGCGCACCTTGGAAAGCGAACCGCCGAAGCGGCCGATCGGCGTGCGGACGAAGTCGCAGATATAAGCGTCGCGCAACTCAGTCATGGTTCGCTCCTTCAAGCGTTGCCGTGGGCCGCTTTGGTCCGCGCGTGCAATTCGCGCAAAACTTTGAGTTCGGTTTCGTTCGGTGCGGGCGTTTCGATCACGTTCGGCGCAAATTTGATCTGCCAGCCGGTCGCGGCGATCACCTGATCCTTCGTGACGCCGGGATGCAGCGAGACGACAGTGAGTTCTTTCGTGTTTTCGTCGGGCTCCATGACGCAAAGATCGGTGATGACTTTGGTTGGGCCCTTGGTCGCGACGCCGAGTTTCTTGCGGCTGTCGCCGCCCTCGCCGTGACCCAATGATGTGAAGAAATCGATCTTCTCGACAAAGGCGCGCTTGGAATGCGCCATGGTGATGAAAATCTGGCCGCAGCTTGTTGCGATCTCCGGTGCGCCGCCGCCACCCGGAAGACGGACGCTCGGCTTTTCGTAAGGACCGACGACTGTCGTATTCAGATTGGCGTAGCGGTCGATCTGCGCGCCACCGAGAAATCCGGTGGTGATGCGGCCGCCCTGCAGCCAGTAGCGGAACATCTCCGGCACCGAGACGGTCGTGAGCGCGGTTTCGCAAAGCTCGCCGTCGCCGATCGAAAGCGGCAGCACATTCGGGCGCGTTTCCAGTGTGCCCGACTCATAAATAAGAACTATGTCGGGCGCATGCGTCTGGCGCGCAAGATTGCAGGCTGCCGAAGGCGCGCCGATGCCGACGAAGCAGACGTCATCGTTGGTGAGCGCGCGTGCCGCGGCAACCGTCATCATTTCATTGGGGGTAAAGGACTGGCTCATGATCAAGCGGCCTTCTTCGCGTGCGCCGCGAAAACTTCCGGACCCTTGCGCAACACGTTCTCGTCCATCCACGCGGTGAACGTATCTCGCTCGCGCGCAATGTCGTCCCACGTTTTATAGAAAGCATTGTCGCGCTTGTAATAGCCATGCGTGTAGGAAGGATGCGCGCCGCCCGGCACTTCTACGATCGCTTTCACGGTCCAGCCCGGCAATACGACGGAATTCGGCGACGGCGGATTCAATTCATCCACGATCTCTTCGACCGTTACGACGGAGCGTTTCGCAGCAAGCACCGCTTCCTTCTGCACGCCGACGATACCTTCCAGCAGCACGTTTCCTTTTCTGTCCGCTTTTTGCGCGTGAATAATCGCGACATCAAGCTTCACCGCGGGCACCGTCGCGAGCTTTTCGCCGGTGTAAGGACACGTAACTTCTTTAATGCTTGGATTTACGCGCGGCAGTTCCGCGCCGCGGTAGCCGCGGAACACCGCGAATGGCAGACCTGCGGCGGCTGCATCGTAAGCGTTCGCCATCGCGGCATGCGAATGTTCGACGATCTCGATCTTGTTCGGCCAGCCGTTCTGATACGCGTCACGAAAGCGATGCAGCGAACCGACGCCGGGATTGCCGCCCCAGGAAAACGTCATCCGTTCCGCGCAGCCCATGCCGATCAACTGATCGTAGATGAGATCCGGCGTCATGCGGATTAGTGAGAGACGCTTTCTTTTCTGGCGGATGATTTCGTGCCCGGCCGCGAACGGAATGAGATGCGTGAAGCCTTCCATGGCGACGGTGTCGCCGTCCTTCACGTTCGCTTCGATCGCTTCGGAAAGTTTGAGAAAGGCAGCCATCAACGCACCATTTCGCGGAAAAAATTAGCGCGCGAAACTAGGGTGCATGCCAATCATCGTCAAGGAACGGGATCGTTCCAGCGCTTGCCCGCTTTGTACCAGCGCGCTCAGAGCCGGATGCGGAACAGGTTCGCGATTTCGCCGATGATGCCGCGGCGGAACAGAAGGACGCAGAGCACGAATATTCCGCCCTGAATAATCGTCACCCATTGGCCGAAGCCCGCGAGATAATTCTGCATGGCAATGATCGTGAACGCGCCGACCACCGGTCCGAAAATTGTGCCGAGACCGCCGAGCAACGTCATCAGGACCACTTCGCCCGACATCGACCAATGCACGTCGGTGAGCGAGGCGTTCTGCACGACGAACGGCTTGATCGCGCCGGCAAGCCCCGCGAGCGCGGCGGAGAGCGTGAAGGCGACGAGCTTGTAGCGGTCGGTCTTGTAGCCGAGCGAGATCGCACGCTGCTCGTTTTCGCGGATCGCCTTCAACACTTCCCCGAACGGCGAGTGGATCACGCGATAAATCAGGAGAAAGCCGAGCAGGAACACGACCATCACAAAGACGTACATGACCCGCTCGTTTGCAAGATTGAACAGGCCGAACAGATAACCGCGCGGCACCGGCTGAATGCCGTCTTCGCCGCCAGTGAAGGGGGCCTGCAGCGCGAAGAAATACATCATCTGCGCGAGCGCGAGCGTGATCATCGCGAAATAGATGCCCTGACGCCGGATCGCGATCGAGCCCGCGATGAAGCCGAGTACGGCAGCACCCATCACTGCGAGGAAAATCGCGAGTTCCGGCACCATTGGCGAGTTCGTAATCGTGACCCACTGCCAGGAGCCGGCCCAGTACGGAATCGAAATCTTTCCGACCTTCGCAAGATGCGCCGCGAAATAGCTCGCCCAGCCGAAATAAAGAGCGTGACCGAAGGAAAGCAGACCGACATAGCCGATCAGAAGATTAAACGCGCACGCAAACAAGGCGAAGCAAAGCGCCTTCATCAGGAACGGCGGATAAACGAAGGCAGGCAGGATCGCGAGTACAAGCACCATGATCGCGAAAGCGATCATCTCGCTCTTGTGGCCCGACGCTTCGGTCGGTGCGGTAATGGTTTCAGTCGCCTGTGCCATTTACGTCGCCCTTCCGAACAAGCCCGCAGGGCGGGTGACAAGTACGATCACCATGATGACAAAGATCACGGTGTTCGATGCTTCCGGGAAAAAGTACTTCGTGAGGCCCTCGACGACGCCGAGACCGAATCCGGTCACGATCGCACCCATGATCGAGCCCATGCCGCCGATCACAACCACCGCGAAAACGACGATGATGATGTCCGCGCCCATGGTCGGGTTCACGGCGTAGATGGGTGCTGCCATGACGCCGGCGAGCGCTGCGAGCGCAACGCCGAAGCCATAAGTCAGCGTAATCATGCGCGGCACGTTGATGCCGAATGCGCGCACGAGCGTTGGGTTTTCCGTCGCGGCGCGCAAATAAGCGCCAAGCCGCGTTTTTTCGATGATGAACCAGGTGCCGAGACATACCGCGAGCGAAAAGCAAACAACCCACGCGCGATAGTTCGGCAGGAACGTGAAACCGAGATCGCGTACGCCGGTGAGCTGCGGGGGAATTTGATAGGGCAACCCTGACGAGCCGTATTGATGCCGGAACAGGCCTTGGATCACGAGCGCAAGACCGAATGTCAGCAGCAAGCCGTATAGATGATCGAGCTTATAGAGCCATTGCAGAAACAGGCGTTCGATCACGATACCGAAGCCGCCGACGATCACAGGCGCAAGGATCAGCGCCCACCAGTAATTCAGTCCGGCGAACTGCAGGAGGAAATAGGCAACGAACGCCCCCATCATGTACTGGGCGCCGTGCGCGAAATTGATGATGTTGAGCATGCCGAAGATCACGGCAAGCCCGAGACTCAGCAGCGCATAGAACGAACCGTTGATCAGCCCGATCAGAAGCTGGCCGAACAGCGCTGGCAGATTGATTTCCATCGGTCCCCCAGTCGAAATAAGGAGCGGGCGTTTGGCGCCCGCTCCTTATCCGTAGTTGATGTTAGCCGCTTACGAGCGGGCACTTGCCTTCGCTGAGCGGACGGAAAGCTTCGTTCGCCGGAATGGTCGCGCGGAGCTTGTAGTAATCCCACGGACCTTTGGATTCTTCCGGCTTCTTCACTTCGAAGAGATACATCGGATGAAGCTTGCGGCCGTCGGCGCGAATTTCGCCGTCGCCGAAGAGTACGTCCTTGGTCTTGTTCTTCTTCATGTGCTCGACAACCGCTTTGCCGTCCGCCGCGCTCTTCAACGCGATGACCGACTTCACGTAATGCTGCACGGAAGAATAGACGCCGGCGTGGACCATCGAAGGATGAACGCCGCGGTTCGCCGCCGCGAAACGCTTCGCAAAAGCGCGGTTCGCATCGTTCATGTCCCAGTACCAAGCCTCGGTGAAGATCAGGCCCTGCGCGGTCTTGAGGCCTAGGCCGTGCACGTCGGTCAGGAACACAAGAAGGCCTGCGAGATTCTGGCCCTTCTGCGTGATGCCGAATTCAGCGGCCTGCTTGATCGCATTGGTGGTGTCGGCGCCCGCGTTCGCGAGACCGATGATCTTCGCTTTAGACGCCTGCGCCTGCAGCAGGAACGAAGAGAAGTCCTGACCCGGGAACGGATGACGTACCGAGCCCACGACCTTGCCGCCGTTCTTGACGACGACTGCAGTGGTGTCGCGCTCAAGCGCCTGACCGAAAGCATAGTCGGCAGTGAGGAAGAACCAGGTGTCGCCGCCGGTCTTCACGATCGCATTGCCGGTACCGTTGGCAAGCGCCCAGGTGTCGTAGGTCCAGTGCACCGTATTCGGCGTGCAGCGCGCGCCCGTCAGATCGGACGAAGCAGCGCCCGAGACGAGGAACACCTTGTTCTTTTCTTTTACGATTTCGTTGACGGCGAGCGCGACCGACGAGGTCGGCACGTCGACGATTACATCGACCTTGTCGACGTCGATCCACTGACGGACGACGTTCGAGCCGATGTCCGGCTTGTTCTGGTGATCAGCGCCTACGACTTCGATCTTCCAGCCCTTAACGAGATCGCCAAGATCTTCGATCGCCATGCGCGCAGCGAGCACCGAGCCCGGGCCCGCGAGGTCGGCATAAGTGCCGGCCATGTCGTTCAGCACGCCGATCTTGATCGCCTGCTGCCCGTAGGCAGCGCCGGCGGATACCATCGCCGCCGACAGAATTGCAGTTCGTAACAGTTTCATTCTCTTACCTCCCGATTATCAGCCGCCGTTTTCGGTGGCTGCCTTAAACACCCAGATATTCGTGCAACGTTTCGAGTTTCGTATTCAGTTCGGAGTTCGCGAACTGCTCCACGATCTTGCCGTGTTCCATGATGTAGTAACGGTCCGCGACGGTGGATGCGAAGCGGAAATTCTGTTCGACGAGCAGAATGGTGAAGCCCTGCTCTTTCAGTTTGCGGATCGTATTGCCGATCTGCTGAATGATGACGGGCGCCAGACCCTCGGTCGGCTCATCAAGAAGAAGCAACGGCGCGCCCGTGCGCAGGATACGACCGATCGCAAGCATCTGCTGCTCGCCGCCGGAAAGCTTCGTGCCCTGACTTTTCAGGCGCTCACGCAGATTCGGAAACAGTTCAAAAATCTGTTCGCGCGAGAGACCTCCCGGCCGCACCTGCGGCGGCAGCATGAGATTTTCTTCGACGTCGAGTGTCGCAAAGATGCCGCGCTCTTCCGGGCAGAACGCGAGGCCGGCGCGTGCGATCGTATCCGAAGAAAGATTGATCAGTTCGCGGCCTTCGAATTTCACCGAGCCGGTACGCTTGCCGACGATGCCCATGACAGACTTCAACGTGGTCGTCTTGCCAGCGCCGTTGCGACCAAGCAGGGTCACGACTTCGCCAGCGTTCACATTCAGCGTCGTGCCGTGAAGAATGTGCGACTCGCCATACCAGGCGTGCAGATCCTTGATTTCGAGAAGCGGTCCGGCAGTGCGATCAAGCATGACCGGTCCCCATATAAGCTTCGCGCACCTGCGGATTTTCCGAGACGGTTTTGTAATCGCCTTCGGCGAGGACGCGCCCGCGCGTCAGTACCGTAATCTTGTTCGAAAGATTCGAGACGACGCTCAGGTTGTGTTCGACCATGAGCACGGTGCGGTTCGCGGCAACCGTTTTGATCAGTGCAGCGATCCGGTCGATGTCTTCGTGACCCATGCCGGCGGTGGGTTCGTCCAGAAGCATCATTTCAGGATCGAGCGCGAGCGTCGTCGCAATTTCCAATGCGCGCTTGCGGCCGTAAGGCAGTTCCACTGCGAGCGTATTCTCGAAGGCTGAAAGACCAACGTCATTCACAAGCGAACGTGCGCGCTCATTATAGACGTTCAGCACCGAGGCCGGCCGCCAGAAGTCGAACGAGCCGCCGCGCTTGCGCTGGAGCGCGATCCGGACGTTTTCGAGCACTGTCAGATGCGGAAATACCGCAGAAATCTGGAACGAGCGGACGACGCCGAGCCGCGCGATATCGGCAGGTTTCAACTGCGTGATGTCCTGCCCTTTATATTTGATGGTGCCGCGCGTCGGCGTCAGGAATTTCGTGAGCAGATTGAAGCACGTCGTCTTGCCCGCGCCGTTCGGCCCGATCAGTGCGTGGATGGTACCGCGTTCGACTTTGAGATTGACATCGCTGACGGCAACGAAGCCCGCGAATTCCTTGGTCAGATTTTCAGTTTCCAGAACGTACTTGTCACTCATACGCCGCCGAGCCACCCTGCACTTAAATTACGTTCCGTCCCTACGCGGCTGCGGCTGAATTTCCGCGAACCATTCGCAAGTCTTGTTCTTATTGGGCGGTAGAACACGGGTATTTCGGTGTGGCGTCAAGCGCTTTCCGCGCTGCGAAATCGCACATTAAATGCACTCGAAAGGACCGTGCAATTCTGCCTGAATTCGCGTCACAAAGACTTTACGCCGCTCCCGCTACGTGTCCGCAGCGCGGCATTTTGCCTGCTAATCCTAACGGGGCTTTGTGAAAGTTCAGGCCGGAAGCGCGTCTGCGCTTTGCAGCATTTTGTAAGTTAAAGCGGTGCCGTGGCTAAGCGAGCAATTCTCGCGGTGAAACTCCAGGCCAGCTCTGGAAATTTGCTCCCACCGGCTGCGATCGTCATAGAGCGAAAGAACGGCATTGGCGAAATCTTCCGCCGTATCGGCGACGACGATATTTTTCCCTTCGGTTAAATCCATGCCTTCAACCGCGATGCTGCTTGCCACGCAAGGCACTCCGTTGCCGAGACTGGACACGATCTTGCCTTTGGTGCCGGCGCCGTATCGTAACGGCGCGATCGTGAGCATTAACGGATCGAAGAAACCTTCAAGTCCTACAACCCTTCCGAGCAGCTTTACGCCGGGGACATTTTCGTTTTCGAAAACCGCCCGCCAACCGGCGCCTGCAAGACTCAATGTGAGTTCAGGCCGGCTGCTGTGAAGTATCGGCCATACCTCTGAAAGGAAAGACTTGACCGCGTCGTGGTTCGGGCTGTGGCTCGGTTCGCCGATAAAACCTATGCCCGCTCTTCCGGCGTATCCAGGCGGTGACGAGTCCCGGAAATCTTGCAGCAGGGGAATGTGCGCCACATCAAAGCCGCGCTCCTCCAAATATTGCCGCTCAAAACTCGACACGACAATTGAGGCGTCTGCTTTGCGAAGCATTTCAAACTCGCATCGTTCGGAAGTCTTCGCCAACTCATAGACTTGGGGAGCTTGCTGGATCCTCGCATGGCGGCGCTCGCGAAGATGATGAAGATCGACCGTGTTAAAAATAATTTTCGTGCGGGGGCAAAGAAGCTTGAAAAGCTCCAAGAGCGCCATTCCGGTTTTATAGCGGCTGAGGAATGCGACCTTGATGTTCTTGCCGTAGCGGAACAGATAATCGTCGATCGAAGAGCAGTCGCGGCCTCCCGCAATTACATGAACACCGTTTTCCCGCATGAAATTGGCGCAGTGCTTCGGATCGTCAAGTTCGCTGGAAGCGTGATCGTATATCGCGAAGTGGTGAACCTCGTAGCCGAGGTTCTGGAAGATTTTTATATAAGCCAATTGAGAGACGGAACCAGCGTCCCGCGAGGAGTCGGGACAATATTCGTCGGCGAGAAATGCGATCGGCTTACTCGGTTTCCGGTGCCTTGCGCTCGGGGCTCTGCCCTCATCGCGTCCGAATTTTACATAGTGCAGGAGCGGATCAATATTATTTTCTGCGACATCGGGATTCGCGCGCAGATAATCGCTCACGCTGAACCATTCGTGCGGATTGCGGCCTTCCCGCCAGCCGTGTTCCGCATAGTGACGGAGCCAATCGCCGCGGACGTCGGGATTATTGGTTCGATAGTAGTGACTATCGAACATCGGATTGGGGTCGCGGCCTTCCGCGTGTCCGTATCCAAGGAAGTGACCAAACGCGGACTGTCCCGCCTGATCGACGTCAGCGTTTTTTCGTAGATACCAATCCGGCCGGATATAATCTGCGAGATTCACTATTGGCGTGCGTACTGCCGGCGAAATTGAAAAATTACGCTCAGGCTCGCGCTGAAATTGGGGCATGATAAGCAGGTGCCTGTGGGCAGACATTCCCTACGTACGATTTCTTGAAAACCTTCATGCCATAACTCGGCGAGTCAATGTGGTCCGAATTGACCACTTTGATCCCGAATTCAGACCTAAGGATTCATGGCGGGGGAATAAAAATGGTGCCCAGGGCCGGAATCGAACCAGCGACACTGCGATTTTCAATCGCATGCTCTACCAACTGAGCTACCTGGGCATCTCGCGCGCTGGACGAAACCGCCCTGCCGAAAGCCGCGCGGTTATAGTGTCTCGCCTCCCGGCTTGTCCAGCCAGCAAAGCCACGACCTGAAAGACCTAATTCTCTTCGTCTTTCCGGGGCTTAGGCGCTGCCTGATCGGTATTTTCCGCGCCGTCCTCGTCCGAATCCTCGGTGCCCGGGATTGCGTAAGAGCCGGAGAGCCAGCGGTGCAGGTCTACGTCCGCACAGCGTTTGGAACAGAAGGGCCGGAACTTCTCGGACACTAGTTTCCCACAGATCGGGCAGAGCCCGCTCGTGCCGAGTTTCCGCGCGTGGCCGTTTCCGTTCTCAGGCATATTTCAGCGTCACTCCGCCATCGACGACGAGTTCGATGCCGGTGATATAGCGGCTCTCGTCGCTTGCGAGAAACACCGCGGCATTCGCGACATCCCAGGCATCGCCCATTTTCCCCATCGGTACTTGCGCCGCGCGTGCCGCCCACATCTTTTCGACGTCGCCTTTGCCGTAAGCGGCTTTCAGCGCAGGCGAATGTTCGACCATCGGCGTTTTCATCAATCCCGGCAGAATCGCGTTCACGCGGATATTCTTTTTCGCGTATTGCGCGGCGGTCGCGCGGGTCAGGTGATTGAGCGCGGCCTTGGTCGCGTAATAAGTCGGATAGTCGACGCCGGTGTAGCGGATGCCCGCAATCGACGAGATGTTCACGATCGAGCCGCCGCCTTGCTTTTCCATCAGTGGGATCACGTGTTTCATCGCAAACATCGCGCCCTTGAGGTTCACATCGAAGATGCGATCCCATTCGGCTTCAGAGATTTCGACGACACCGCCGACCTCCGCAAGGCCGACATTGTAATCGAGGATATCGATGCGGCCGAAAAACTCGGCTGCGGCATTGACCATCTTTTCCACGTCGTCCGATTGGGCGACGTCGGCCTTGATTGCAATTGCGTCGCCGCCTTCCTTCTGGATCAGTTCGACCGTTTCCTGCGCCGCGTCCAAGCGATGATCGGCGCAGGCGACTTTCGCGCCTTCGCGCGCGAACGCAACCGCAGTCGCCTTGCCGTTGCCCCAACCGGGACCGGAAGAGCCCGCGCCGACGACAAGCGCAACTTTATCTTTCAGACGATCGGCCATTTTCAGTTTCCTTTGGCGTCGCGCTCGCGCAATTCGGTCTTGAGAATTTTTCCGTAATTGTTCTTCGGCAGCGCTTCGACGAAAATATAATGTTTCGGCCGCTTGAAGCGCGCAATGTTGGACAGGCAAAGGGCGTCCAGTTCTTTCTCGCCCGCGTCACCCACGACATAAGCGACGACAATCTCGCCCCACTCTTTGTCGGGTCTGCCGATCACGGAGACTTCGCGAACCTTGTCGTGCTTGAGCAATATTTCTTCGACCTCGCGCGGATAGATGTTGCTGCCGCCGGAAATGATAAGATCCTTCGAGCGGTCTTTCAGCGTCAGGTAGCCATCGTCATCGAATGCGCCGACATCGCCGGTATGCAGCCAGCCATTTGCGAACGTCTTCTTTGTCGCTTCCTGGTTTTTCCAGTAGCCGGCCATCACGACATCGCCGCGGCAGAGAATCTCTCCGATCTCGCCGGACGGCAGCGGTTCGTCTTTGCCGTCTGCGACGCGTACTTCGAGACAGGAATAAGGTGTGCCCGCCGAGCCGATCCGTTCCAGCCAGCGCGGATGCGAACTGTCTGCGACTTCCTGCTTGGACAATTTCGTGATCGTCATCGGGCTTTCGCCCTGCCCGTAAATCTGCGCAAGCCGCGGGCCAAAACGATCGAGCGCGCGACGTACATCCTCGACATACATCGGTGCGCCGCCCCAGACGAAGGTGCGGATGTTTTTCGGATTGCAGTCAGCCTTGCTATCCACGAGCCGCTTGATCATCGTGGGAGCCGCGAACATCGAAAGACGCGGCCATTGCTCGACCAGCGTAAAAATTTCTTCCGGATCGAAGCTGCCGGATTCCGGCACGACGTTCACGCCGCCTTTGGCGATATGCGGCATGATGTACATGCCGGAGCCATGGCTCATGGGGGCCGCATGCAGAATCGGATCGCCGGTGTTCGTCTCGTCCACTTCGCTCAGATAAGCGTGCGCGGCCCAGTTTAAATTCCGGTGCGTGAGCATCGCGCCTTTCGGCCGCCCGGTCGTCCCCGACGTGTAAAAGAGCCAAGCAAGCACATCGCCGGAAATGTCCGCGACAGGAACAGGATCGGATTGCAGCAGCCGGTCATAGTCCGCGCCTTTGATGCGGATCATTTTTTCCAGCGCCTTCGGCGCATGCGCTGAAACTTCCGCTTCCATGTCTTCCGAGACGAAACAAACGCGCGCGCCGGAATGTTCAAGAATGTAGCCGAGCTCAGCGCCATGCAGTTTCGCATTCGCAGGCACGCCGGAGAGTCCGGCATGCATGATGCCGAACATGATCGCGACATAGTCGGGCTGGTTTTTCGAGATGATCGCGATGCGGTCGCCGGGCTTCATGCCGAGCGCGAGAAGGCCGCCCGCAAGTTTCGCGACGCGTAGCGAAAGCGCGCGATAATCGTAAACCGTCTTTGCGCCGAAGCCGATCGCCGGCGCATCCGGAATTGCGCGCCCTGCTCTTGCAAGCCAATGCGCGAGATTCATTTTAGTCGGGTCTCACCCAGTTGTACTGGACCGGAAAACCTTCCCCGGCCAGCATGGTCGCCGTTTCGAAGAGCGGCATGCCGACGACGTTCGGATAGGAACCGACGAGTTTCACGACGAAACTTCCGGCAAGACCCTGAATTGCGTAGCCGCCCGCTTTTCCCCGCCATTCGCCGGACGCGAGATAAGACTCGATCTCCTGCGAGGAAAGCCGCTTGAAACGGACGCGGGATTCCACAAGCCGCGTCCTGATCGAATCGTGCGGCGTCACAACGCAAACCCCGGAATAGACGCGGTGCGTGCGGCCGGAAAGAAGCCGCAGACAGGCGGACGCTTCTTCGAGCAAATCGGGCTTGGGAAGCATCCGGCGTCCGACGGCGACCACCGTATCCGCGCCGACGATATACGCGTCGCGAAGATCCGTGTGATCGCGTACGCGCTCGATTACTTTTTCCGCTTTTTCGCGGGCGAGACGTACGGCAAGCGTGCGTGGAAGCTCCCCGCGATCCGGCGTCTCATCGACTTCGGCGGGCATCAACGCGTCGGGCTCAAGGCCGATCTGGGCCAGAAGCGCGAGGCGGCGCGGCGAGCCGGAAGCGAGCACGAGTTTAGGGCGACCGATCATGCGGCGGGTTCTTCTTGCTTATAGGGAAAGCATAGCCGGGCGGAGGACTATCGGAAAAGCCGCGGAAAAGGAACGGCTGCCGCCAAGATCAACCCTTCGGGCCGAAGCGCTGCTTGATCTTCCGGGCCAGCTCGTCCCGCACATTTCTATAGGCTTCGAGTTTCTGGTCGCGGCTGCCTTCCTCGATGGTCGGGTCCGTTGTCGGCCAATATTCGACGTCGATCGGGAGCTTGCGGGTGAGTTCCAGGGCGCGGTGGTGCGCCTGCGGCGAGAGGCTGATCGCGAGATCGAAATTCAGGCCTTCGTCGTCTTCGCGCTCCTCCACCGTCGTCGGCTTATGTTTCGCGAGATCGATGCCGATCTCGTCCATAACCGTGGTCACGAAGGGATCGATCTCGCCTTTACGGACGCCGGCCGAAGTCACGTAAATCGATTTGCCGAAAAAATGTTTCGTGATTGCCGCCGCCATCGGCGAGCGGATCGAGTTCTGCCCGCACAGAAAAAGCACCGCCTGCGGGCGCTTCTCTCCGGGCTTCCCGTCCATGTCGGCGCTCAGCCCTTCCAGTGCAGCGCGCAGATCAGCGTGAAGAGACGCCGCGCGGTATCGAAATCGACGACGATTTTTTCTTTCAGCCGTTCGACGAGAATGCGCGAGCCTTCGTCATGCAGGCCGCGACGGCCCATATCGATCGCCTCGATCTTCTGCGGGGTCTCGGTCTTGATCGCGGAATAATAGGAATCGCAGATCATGAAATAGTCGCGCACGACCTTGCGCAGCGGAGTCAGCGACAGAAGATGCGTGATGACTTCGTTGCCATCCTCGCGCGCAATCGCGAGTACGAGGCGTTGCTCGGAAAGAGAAATTTTCAGCGCGTAAGGGCCGCTGTCGTCATCGACCGGCTCGAAATGATTGCTCTCGATCAGGTCGTAGATCGCAATCGCGCGCTCGTGCTCGACATCAGCATTCGAGCGGCCGATGGACTGTTCATCCAGCTTGACCGAGACGAGCCGCTTTTTGGGATCGGCATTTTCGGTCATGCGTGACCTTCCTGCTCAATCCCGGTTGAGACGGATGGAAATCGAACGCGCGTGCGCCTGCAAACCCTCGGCTTCACCGAGCGTGATCGCGGCACCCCCAAGCGCCCGGAGCTGATCGGCATCCAGCTTGAGGATTGACGAGCGCTTCATGAAATCGAGCACACCGAGGCCGGACGCGTAGCGCGCGGCGCGTGCGGTCGGCAGCACGTGGTTCGAGCCGCCAACGTAATCGCCGATCGCTTCGGGTGTGTATTGGCCGAGGAAGAAAGCACCGGCGTTGCGGATTTTTCCCATCAACGTTTCGGCGTTGCCCGCGAAAATCTGCACGTGCTCGGCTGCAATGCGGTCGGCAAGCGCAGGCGCGTCGGCGAGATTTTTCAGGAGAATGATTGCGCCAAAATTCTTCCAGCTTTCGCTTGCGATTTTCTCACGCGGTAAGGACTTGAGCTGCGAGGCAACCGCTTTCGTTACCTCATCGGCGAGCGCGCGGCTGTCGGTCATCAGGATCGACTGCGCGGCTTCGTCGTGTTCGGCTTGCGCGAGCAAATCGGCAGCGATCCAATTCGGGTTCGCGCTTTCATCGGCAATGACGAGCACCTCGGACGGCCCGGCAACCATGTCGATGCCGACGCGGCCGAAGACGAGGCGTTTTGCGGCGGCGACATAGGCGTTCCCTGGACCGACGATCTTTGCGACCGGCGCAATCGTCTTCGTGCCGTAAGCTAACGCCGCAATCGCCTGCGCGCCGCCGACCCGATAAATTTCGGAAACGCCCGCAAGCTTCGCGGCGACCAGCACGAGCGGATTGATCGCCCCGTCTGGCGCCGGCACGCACATCGCAATGCGCTGGACGTTCGCAACCACCGCGGGCACGGCATTCATCAGAACGGAAGACGGATAAGCGGCCTTCCCGCCCGGCACGTAAATGCCGACGCTTTCCAGCGCGCTCCAGCGATAGCCGAGTTCGACGCCGAGCGGATCGGTGTAGCGTTGATCCTGCGGCACCTGCTTCTTGTGGTGCGCTTCGATGCGGCTCTTCGCGAATTCGAGCGCTTCGAGAGTCTTTTTGTCCGCGCTCTTAAACGCTGCGTCGATTTCTGACGTGGAAATCCGGATTGTTTCGGGCTTCAGATCGACGCGGTCGAACTTCCTGGAATATTCGATCAGCGCGTCGTCGCCGCGCGTCTCCACGCCGCGCAGAATCTCGCGTGCGGCAGCGTCGACATCTTCCGATGCCTCGCGCTTGCCGCCGAGGAAGGTTTCAAATCGCGCTGGAAAATCGGAAGCGCCAGTATCCAATGTGATCGGCATTCGCGCTTTCCGTCAGTCGTGTTGCGGGCGTTTGTTGGCCGCCCACTCCGGACCGAGATCGCGCATCGCCATCTCGATGCATTCGACATCAAGCTGCACGGCGGCATCGCCGGAGAAATAAAGCGTGATCGTGCCCGACGGCGTCTCCTGCTCGGCAAACTCCACAGCGAGCAGATTGACGACCGCATTTTCGTCCTTGAGATCGAGATTGCGGATGCGCGCGGCAAGCACCCGCTCGAAATGCAGACCGGCGCGGCGGCGCACGGACTTTTCCTGTTCGCTTGCGGCGATCCAGTCGAAGCGGTTCACGACCATCGCGAAGCGCTTCTCGGCGGGCAGATAAACCATCTCGCCGACGCGCGCGACCGCATCCTGCAGATGCGCGGAGATGATCGCGAGATCCTCGCTCTCCATCGCAACCAGTTTCAGCAATGTGTTGTCCGTCGCCATTGGCTTTGCCTTCCACCCCCGCGAGATAGCGGCGGGCGGGCGCTACTGCAAGAACGACACTCTATATGATTAACCCGATACCCGCTCGATCGAGGCGCCGCAGCGGGCGAGCTTCTGCTCCAGCCGCTCGAAGCCGCGGTCGAGATGATAGACGCGGTGGACGGTGGTTTCGCCCTCGGCGGCAAGCCCGCCGATCACAAGCGAGACGGACGCACGCAGATCGGTCGCCATGACCGGGGCGCCCTTGAGCTTTTCCACGCCTTGCACGATCGCGGTTTCGCCATCGAGCGAAATATTGGCTCCCAGCCGCGCGAGTTCCTGCACATGCATGAAACGGTTTTCGAAGATGGTTTCGCGGATGCGGGAAGTGCCCTTGGCGCGGCTCATGAGGGCCATGAATTGCGCCTGCAGGTCGGTCGGAAAACCCGGGAACGGCTCGGTCGTCACGTCCACCGGCGTAATACCCGATCCGTTACGCGACACGCGGAGGCCTTCGTTCGTCATGGTGATCGTGGTGCCGGTGCCGCGCAGCGTGTCGAGTGCAGCGGTAAGCAGATCGTCGCGTGCGCCGGCCAGCATCACATCGCCGCCGGTCATCGCGACCGCCATGGCATAAGTGCCGGTTTCGATGCGGTCCGGCAGGACCGAGTGGCGGGCACCGGACAAGCGGTCCTGTCCCTGAATGCGGATTGTGGAAGTGCCTGCGCCTTCGATTTTCGCGCCCATGGCAATCAGGCAATCGGCGACGTCCTTGATCTCGGGTTCGCGCGCCGCGTTTTCGATTAGAGTCTCGCCCTTGGCGAGCGATGCAGTGAGGAGTGCTGCATGTGTCGCGCCGACGGAAACTTTCGGGAAGGAAATCTTCGCGCCGCGCAGGCCCTTCTTCGCCTTCGCAAGCACATAACCTTCCGAAATTTCGATCTCGCCGCCCAACGCGCGGAGCGCATCGAGATGGAAATCGACCGGACGCGTGCCGATGGCGCAGCCGCCGGGCAGCGAAACCTTAGCTTCGCCCATCCGCGCCAGCAACGGGCCGATCACCCAGAAGCTCGCACGCATCTTCGAGACGAGATGATAAGGCGCGGTGGTATCGACGATGTTCTTCGCAGACAACTCGAAGGTCTGGCCTGCGTTCTCTTCGTCGCCGGCGCGCTTGCCGGAAACCATGATGTCCACGCCGTGATTGCCGAGGATGTATTGCAGGAGACCTACGTCCGCGAGACGCGGCACGTTATCGAGGATCAGCTTCTCCTCGGTCAGCAGGCTCGCGATCATCAAGGGGAGTGCAGCGTTCTTCGCCCCCGAAATGGGGATCGTGCCGTTCAGGGCGCGGCCGCCGTGGATCCGGATACGGTCCAACTTCTTCTCCTTCGGCAGCGCCGATTTCGCATGATTTCGCTTTTCCTAGCCGACGAGGTTGAGCGAAACAATGGCGGCCCGCGCAGGGCGGTTAATCGCGCTTCGGTCCGGGTTCCGGCTTTCCGGGGTCTGCATCTGATTTCCCCGGCTTTTCGGCCCTCGCGCGGGCCTGCGCCTTCCTCCGCTTGAGGTTTTCACGGAGTGCGGCGGCCAAACGGGCTTCTTTTCTGGCATCGGCGGGGTTGCGCTTCTTGCTCATGGTGTCCGGTATCCCGGGCCGAAATGGCTTTCAAGCTTTGCTTGCGGGGGCCGGACCCCTATGGCAAACCCTGCCCGCGCGGCGCGTTTGGCCCGCGATTTCGACCCCGGTTTGCTGCCGTAGCTCAGTGGTAGAGCACCTCATTGGTAATGAGGAGGTCCACAGTTCAATCCTGTGCGGCAGCACCATTTCTTTCAAATACGAATGTCGGCTCAGCGCTTTTTCTTTTTTGCGCGAGGCTTCGTCTTGCGCTTTTTTGCGGGCGGCGGCGATGCCGCGGCATAGGCGGCCTTTCCGAACAACCCGCGCGCCACGAACGGAAGCGACATCGCGATCAGAAGAAAGCGCGCGAGATGATGCGCGCCGACAAAAGCCGGGTCCAACCCGATCATAAAGGCGAGAATCGTCATCGCTTCAAGCCCGCCCGGCGCAAAAGCGACGATGGTTTTCGCGACGTTCTCACCCGCGAGCCAGGCGGCGAGCAGCGCGAAGACAACGCTCACAACGAACGCCACGACGAATGCGCCAATCGAATCGACCAGCAGCTTTTTGATCAACGCGGCGGTGGTGCCGACAAAGCGAGTGCCGGTGAACGCACCAAGCACCACAAACGACGAGAGCAGGAAAATGGATGGAATATTTCCCTGCAAATATCCCATCCCGTGAAGCACGCCGTTTACGAGCATCGGACCGATCATGAGACCGCCCGGCACACGCAGACGCTCGGCAACAAGCGCAGAAAGAATGCCGGTGCCCACCATGATCAGCGTGTCGTTCAATGTCGCCGCATGAACGCCGGCGGAGGGCGGGATAGCGCCGACAGATGCCGAGAGGCCGGCGGCGAGCAGCATTCCAGGAAGTGCCGCGATCAGAAAGAAAACGCGCACCGTCTGCACGAAGGCGACCATGCGGACGTCGACCTTGGCGTCGGACGCCATCACCAGAACCGCCGAGAGCGCGCCCGGCGCGCTTGCATAGAGTGTCTCGCGGTAATTCCATTTCGAGACGTAATGCAGATAGAGCATCACCGCAGCCATCGTGACCGGTAGCGAGATCGCAAGCAGCGCGAGCGTGATCGGCCAGGTGCGAATGCCTGCGACGGTTTCGGGTGTCACGGCCGCACCGAGCGAAATGCCGAGTACGACGAAAACGATCCGCCGCAGCCAATCCGGGACATGAACGGGCAAATTGCAGAGCGCGAGCGCGGAGACCGCGACTAGCGCACCCGCGAGCCATGCGGCAGGAAGATCGAAAAACGCGAAAGCCGCGCCACCGAGCGTGGCAGTAGTAAGCGTCAAGGCAGCGATAATGAAAGGCGGAAGGCGGCGCCAAGAATCAAGGAGTGTCATGCGCTTTCGATATCAGCGCCTTTTAAGTCTTGCTACTCTGCGTGACGCATAAGGCGACGCTGTTTAGCGCAATCCCGCGTTGATCTTATCGAGCGCTTCATTGCCCGGACAAAGTTCGTTGTCGGAAAGCGAATTCAGCGGACGCTTGGTGACGCCGAGACGGTCGTGCAGATCTTCCGAATCCGGCTCGACATATAAAAGTCCGGTGACGATTTCGCCTTTCGCGTTATGACGCTGGATGAAATTCATCACCGAGGCGCGGTCAGTCGGATCGTGATCTTCCGCAAGCTTCCGGAGCCGCAGCACGGAGCCGTCGTGTTGCGTCACGTTGATCGTCGTACCCGGATCGTGATCGACGGTGATTTCTTCCTTGCCTTCGATAAATTCGAGCGCGTTCACGGCTTCGTTGTGCTCGCGCACATAGTCGAAGCTCTTGGTGGAGCCCGCGTGATTGTTGAAGGCAACGCAGGGCGAGATCACATCGAGGAAGGCCGCACCCTTGTGCGCGATAGCGGCCTTGATGAGTTCGACGAGTTGCTTCTTGTCGCCGGAGAACGAGCGCCCGATGAAGCTCGCGCCGGCGATCAGCGCCAACGACACGAGGTCCATCGGCGAATCCGGATTGCCAGCACCCTTCTTCGATTTCGAACCTTTGTCGGCGGTCGCAGAGAACTGACCTTTGGTGAGACCGTACACGCCGTTGTTCTCGACGATATAGACCATGTTCACGCCGCGGCGGATGCAATGCGCGAACTGGCCTAGGCCAATCGAAGCCGAGTCACCGTCGCCGGAAATTCCCATGTAAACGAGATCGCGGTTCGCCAGGTTTGCGCCGGTCAACACTGAAGGCATGCGGCCGTGCACGGAATTAAAGCCGTGGCTTTGTCCGAGAAAATAGGTCGGCGTCTTCGACGAGCAGCCGATACCGGAGAGCTTCGCAAGCCGATGCGGCGGCAAATCGATCTCGAAACAGGCCTGAATGATCGCAGCGGAAATCGAATCGTGCCCACAACCGGCGCAAAGCGTCGAAACAGAACCTTCGTAGTCGCGCCGAGTGAAGCCGAGCGCGTTCGCCGGCAATTTCGGATGATGGAGTTTCGGTTTCGTGATGTAGGTCACGCGACGGACTCCTTCAGCGGCGGCTTGTTCATGCCGTGTTTGAGCGAAATGTCGTTCACGATAAAGCGCGCGGTGACCGGATTGCCGTCATAGTGCAACACGGAAACGAGCTTCGCGGGGTCCGCTTTGCCAGTATCGAGAAGCAGCGTCTTCAACTGTGCGTCGCGGTTCTGCTCGACGACATAAACGCGGTCATGATTCTTAATGAAGTCGATCACGGTGTCGTTGAAGGGATAAGCGCGGATGCGCAGGCGATCGAGCAAAATGTTCTTCCCGTTCAACGTGAGAATCGCTTCGTCCATCGCCGCAGTGGTCGAGCCGAAATAGATTACGCCGTAACGCGTGGCGTTTGGCGCATCTAACTTCAGCGGCGGCGGCACCAGCGATTTCGCGGTCTCGAATTTCTTGAGTAACCGCTCCATGTTGTCGACGTAAGCAGGACCTTCTTCCGTGTAGCGCGCGTAGCGGTCGCGCGAGGTGCCGCGCGTGAAATAAGCGCCTTTGTTCGGATGCGTGCCGGGATAGGTGCGGAACGGAATGCCATCGCCGTCGACGTCGAGATAGCGGCCGAAGTCGCGGCCAGCTTCCAGATCGTCGTGCGTCATTACCCTGCCGCGATCCATTTTCTTTCTGTCGTCCCACTTCAAGGGATCGACCAGCCACTCGTTCATGCCGATATCGAGATCGGTCATGACGAATATCGGCGTCTGCAGGCGGTCGGCGAGATCGAGCGCGGCTGCCGACATCTCGAACGCTTCCTTGGGATCGGCGGGAAGCAGAAGAACGTGACGCGTATCGCCGTGCGAGGCGAACGCTGCCGACAGGAGATCCGACTGCTGCGTGCGGGTCGGCATGCCGGTTGAAGGCCCACCGCGCTGGACGTCGATGAGGACAGCGGGAACCTCCGCGAAATACGCAAGCCCGATGAATTCCTGCATCAGCGAAATGCCGGGACCGGACGTCGCTGTGAACGCACGTGCGCCGTTCCATGCCGCGCCAATCACAACGCCGATCGCGGCAAGCTCGTCTTCCGCCTGCACGATCGCATAGCTGTTGCCGTCTTCGCCGGCGCGCAGTTTTTTACAATACCCCGCGAAAGCTTCGGCGACAGAAGTGGAAGGTGTGATCGGATACCAGGCGGCGACCGTCGCGCCGCCATAAACGCAGCCGAGCGCGGCCGCGGCGTTACCTTCGATCAGAATTCTGTCGCCAACCGAATCCGAGCGTTTAACTTTCAGCCCGATCGCGCCTTTCAGATGCTGGTCCGCATAGTCGCGGCCGATGTGCAGCGCCTCGATATTTGGCGCGATCAGTTTGTCTTTGCCTTTGTAAAGTTCCTTGATCAACGCTTCGCTCGCATCGGTCTCGATGCCAAGCAATGCATCGAGTGCGCCGACATACATGATGTTTTTGAAAAGCTGCCGCTGGCGCGGATCGGAATACTGCTTGTTGCAGATTTCGGTGAGCGGCATGCCGACGACCGTGATGTCGTCGCGGAATTTCGACTGCGGCAGTGGCTTCGTGGAATCGTAAAAGAGATAGCCGCCGGCATCGATACCCGCGACATCCTTGTCCCAGGTCTGCGGGTTCATCGCGACCATAAGATCGTAGCCCCCGCGGCGGCCGAGATGGCCTGCGCCTGAGACGCGCACTTCATACCAGGTCGGCAATCCCTGAATGTTCGACGGGAAGATATTGCGCGAGCCAACAGGAATGCCCATGCGGATCATCGATCGCGCGAAGATGCGGTTCGCGCTCGCCGAACCGGAGCCGTTCACGTTCGCGAGACGAATGACGAAGTCATTGATCTTCTCTACGCGCGAGAGCATCTCGCCTCCGTCGCATGCGTAATTTCGAGCAGGAATTTCTGCATGTCCCATGCGCCGGTCGGGCAACGCTCAGCGCAAAGCCCGCAATGCAGGCAGACGTCTTCGTCCTTCACGAGCACGCGATGTGTCTTTAGCGGCACGGAGACATATAAATCCTGCGTGAGATTGTCCGCCGGCGCGTTCAGGAGAAGCCGCAGATCGGCTTCCTTCGCATTAGGTGTGAACGTAATGCAATCGACCGGGCAAATATCGGCGCAGGCATCGCATTCAATGCAGAGGGGTGCCGCAAATACCGTCTGCACGTCGCAATTCAGGCAGCGCTGCGTTTCGGCGTAGCCGAGCAAAGGATCGAAACCGAGTTCGACCTCGGCTTTCACACTCTTCAGCGCAATCTTCTGATCGCGCATCGGCACCTTGTGGCGGAGCGCATTGGAAATGTCGTTGTCGTAGCTCCACTCATGAATTCCCATCTTCTGGCTCAGAAGATTGGTCATCGGCGGCGGGCGCGAAGCCACGTCTTCGCCGGAGCAGAATTTGTCGATCGAGACGGCCGCGTCGTGACCATGCGCCACCGCCCAGATGATGTTCTTCGGACCGAAGGCCGCGTCGCCGCCGAAGAAGATTTTCGGGTTGGTCGACTGGAAGGTGATTTCGTTCACCTTCGGCATGTTCCATTTGTCGAATTCGATGCCGCAGTCGCGCTCTATCCAAGGGAAGGAATTTTCCTGTCCGACTGCGACCAGCACGTCGTCGCATTCAAAATGCTGGTCCGGCTCGCCCGACGGCACGAGCTGGCGGCGGCCTTTCTCGTCTTTCTTCGCGACGACCTTTTCGAAGATGACGCCGGTGAGCTTGCCGTCTTTATGCGTAAATTCTTTCGGGACGAGGAAATTATGAATCGGGATACCTTCATGCATCGCGTCTTCTTTTTCCCAGGGCGACGCCTTCATTTCTTCGAAGCCGGAACGGACGATGACTTTCACATCTTCACCGCCGAGACGGCGCGATGTGCGGCAGCAATCCATCGCGGTATTGCCACCGCCGAGCACAATCACGCGCTTGCCGATCTTATCGATGTGTTCGAAAGAAACGTTCGAGAGCCAATCGATGCCGATATGAATATTCTTCGCCGCTTCCTTGCGGCCCGGAATATCAAGGTCGCGTCCGCGCGGCGCGCCTGAGCCGACGAAAACGGCGTCGAATTTTTCCGAGAGCAGCGTCTTCATGCTCTCGATGCGCGTACCGAAGCGCGTCTCGACGAAGCCGCGATCGAGAATGTAATCGACTTCTTCGTCGATCACTTCTTCCGGCAGGCGAAAGCGCGGAATCTGCGAGCGGATCATGCCGCCGCCGCGCTTGTCGGCATCGAACAACACCAGCTCGTAACCAAGCGGCGCAAGATCGCGCACGACGGTAAGCGACGCCGGGCCTGCACCGATCAGCGCTACGCGCTTGCCGTTTTTCTTCGAAGGCTTCGGAGGAAGCAGATCGCCGATATCATCTTTGTTGTCGGCGGCGACGCGCTTCAGACGGCAGATCGCAACCGGCTCTGCCTCGACGCGCCCGCGGCGGCAGGCAGGCTCGCAAGGACGATCGCAGGTGCGGCCGAGAATTCCCGGAAACACATTCGATTTCCAGTTCACCATGTAGGCGTCAGTGTAACGCCCGGCAGCAATCAGACGGATGTATTCGGGGACAGGCGTGTGCGCGGGACATGCCCATTGGCAATCGACGACTTTGTGGAAGTACTGCGGATTGCCAATATCGGTCGGCGGCATTCCGGCGCCATTGCCCGAATGCCCGACGCCGTTACTCGTCTTATCTGGAGCGGGTCTTTGCTCCAGCGCTTCCGTGCCCGCGCCCATTCGCGGAACTCCTTGTGCTTTCGGCTACCTGACAAAGAAAAAGCGCCTCGCCGCGATCGCTCGCGGCAGCGGAGGCGCGTTTTCCTCTGACTTCACTTGAATTCAGCAAGGCGATTCCAACCGATTTTCTTTTTCTATGTAGTCATTACGTTTCTAGCATAACCAATTCCCGGCCTCTGCCCACTTTGTATTTCGTATTATTCGCAGCTGTGTTTGATGTTGCGATGCAATAGCCACAATTCGATTTCGACCAAGAATTCGCCGTCAGCGCTTGAGCCAATCCGCAATGCGGTTGACTACGGTCTCAACGCTGTCCGGGCTACGCGCGAAGCAAAGCCGTAGGAAAGGCTCCGCGCCAGGGCCGAACGCGGTGCCAGGTGCCAAACCCACGCCCGCTTCGTCGATCAGCCGCATCGCCAGCGCACGCGAGTCTTTTTCACCCTCAACCGAGAAGAAGGCATAGAACGCGCCGTCCGGCGGCGCGAGCCGGACGCGATTGCTCTTGCCGAGAACGCTCAACGTGATTTCACGCCCGCGCCGCGAACGTTCGATCATGTGCTTGACGAAGGTTTCGCCCTTGTCGAGCGCGGCGATGCCCGCGCGCTGCATGAACACCGCGACGCCGGAGGTCGAATATTGAATGAGATTTTCGACCACCTGAGCAAGAGAAGGATGTGTTTCTACCCAGCCGATACGCCAGCCGGTCATGGCCCAGTTCTTCGAGAACGTGTTCACGAAGACGATCTTGTCTTCGGGCTCCATCACATCACGGAAAGAAGGCGCGCGCTCGCCGCCCTTCCAATAGAAGCGCGCATAGATTTCGTCGGCGACGATCCAGAGGCCGCGATTGCGCGCGAGCGCAAGTACATTCCTCAAATCCTCGGGCGTCGCAACCCAACCTGACGGATTCGCCGGACTGTTCAGAAAGATCACACGCGTGCGCGAATTGATCAGCCGCTCGATCTTGGAAATATCGAGCGAGAATCCGTTGTCGCCGAAATTCATCTCGACGAAGACGGGCTTTGCACCGATTACCTGTGCCGCTGCGGCTGCGTTGGGCCAGGTCGGCGAAGGAATGATCACTTCATCGCCGGACGTCATCGTCATCGCAAAGGCGATTTGAATCGCCTGCATGCCGGAGCCACAAACGAAATAGCGCTCGGGATCGGCCGGCACACCATAAAGGCGGTGATGATAGAGCGCGAGTTGTTCACGCAATTCCGGGATGCCGCGCTGCCACGTGTAGAAAGTCTCGCCGGATTTCAACGATCGCGCGGCTGCATCCGAGATGAAGTCCGGCGTCGGCAGATCGCCCTCGCCCGCCCAGAGCGCGACCGTACCTTCACGCCGGCGGCCGTAATTCATCACTTCGACGATGCCGCTCTCCGGCAGAGACTTTGCCGGAGCGCTCAGGGCGTCGAATAGTTTTCCGTTCGGGGTCACTGCTGCTCTCAATAGAAGTAGAGCTGATATGCCGCCTACTTCTTCACGAGCGCGTCGCGAATTTCGGTCAGCAACTGCACTTCTTTCGAAGGCGGCGCGACCGGTTCGGGCTTCGCGGCTTCCTTAGCCTTGAGACGGTTGATTGCCTTTACGACAATAAAGAGAATCGCGGCGATGATCGCAAAGTTGATGACGATGGTGAGAAAGCTGCCGTAAGCCAGAACCGCGCCCTGTTTCTTCGCTTCGAGCAGCGACGGCGCGTTCACGGCGGAAGACAGCCGAAGGAAATAGTTTGAGAAATCGAGACCGCCTAGGACGGCGCCGACCACCGGCATAAAGATATCCGCAACGACGGATTCAACGATCTTGCCGAATGCAGCGCCGATGATGACCGCAACTGCGAGATCGACGACGTTTCCTTTCAACGCGAATTTTTTAAATTCTTCCCACATGGGACGCTCCTTCGTTAATCAAGCCGCGCTGGTGCGCGCCGGCACGCCGAGATCGGAGAACAGCGCTGCCCGCTTCACACGCTTCTCGAACTCGTCGTGCATGGTCACGAGATTGATGCGCAATTGCGCCTGAATCATTTCAAAGTCGCGCTTACGCAATTCTTCATGGATCGGCTGCGAATCATAAAGTATCTGCGCGTAAGGCAAGATCACGTCTTTCACGAATTTCGGCGGATGGCTGTCGATCAGCGCGAGGCGCTCGACCAGCGTCTCGCGCGCTTTCTTCCAGGTTTCTTCACCGAGCGCGACAGGCACCGGATATTTATCGAATGCGGCGAGTGCCGCGCTTGATATGGCATCGTTCAAAAGTTTGCGATTTGCGTCGTTGAACAAAACGCCGCGCACGATTTCCGCGAGTGCCGCAAGCCCGGTCGGATAACCAGTCCAGCGTGAGACCTCGACCGAATCCTGAAATGCCTTTTCCTTGATGATCTGAGAGAAATAAGGCCCGGAGCGCGCACGCGCATAATCGAAAATGTTTTTCTGAATGAGAAACGCCGCGCGGGTGTCCAGAAACTCTATGAGCTTCTCGCGCGTATCGATCGGCGGCTTGCGCCCGAAATAGGCCGGAATGCCCAATACCCAATCTACGAAACTCATTTAAGCGACCTTCATTGGCGGCACGGCGAGGGTTCCTCGATCATGGACAAGGTCATCGCGCTATGGTCCCCTTCCTGTCAAATTCCCCTCGCGTAAGGATAATCCGTTTTTCTGAGGGGTTGGTGACGCGAACCGGATAGAAGAACCGCCATGCTGCAAGGTTGGGTCGTCGTCCTCATCGCGCTTGCCTATATCGGCTTCCTGTTTGCCGTGGCGAGCTATGGCGACCGTGGGCGGCCGCAATGGGCGGTCCGCGGCGCGCGGCCGCTGATCTATCCGCTCTCGCTCGCGGTCTATTGCACCTCCTGGACGTTCTTCGGTTCGGTCGGCCTGTCGTCACGGCAGGGCCTCGACTTCCTCACGATCTATCTCGGCCCGGTATTGATGGTCGGGCTGTTTTACCCGCTCATCCTGAAAATTATCCGGCTCGCGAAATCGCAGAACATCACCTCGATCGCCGACTTCATCGCGGCACGTTACGGCAAGAACCAGGCGGTCGCGGCGATCGTGACACTCGTCGCCGTGATCGGTGCGGTGCCGTACATCGCGCTTCAGCTCAAAGCAGTTTCCGCTTCACTGCTCACGATGCTCGGACAAACGCAGCCGATGGCAGGACACGATCTGCCCATCATCGGCGACCTTGCGATTCTCGTGACGCTGACCATGGCACTGTTCGCGATCTTGTTCGGCACCCGCCACATCGATGCGACCGAGCACCAGGAAGGCTTGATGCTCGCGATCGCGGCCGAGTCGCTGATCAAGCTGCTCGCTTTCCTCATCGTCGGCGCATACGTGACCTGGTATCTGTTCGGCGGGCCGGCCGATCTGATTTCGCGCGCCAACCTGCAGACCGATATTCTGCCGATCTTCACGAAGATGCCGGACGCGACGACGTGGATCACGATGACCACGCTTTCGTTCCTTTGTATCGTGATGCTGCCGCGGCAGTTCCATGTGACCGTTGTGGAAAACAACGGCGCGCAGGAAATGAAACGCGCAGCATGGCTGTTTCCGCTCTACCTCGTGCTGATCAATCTTTTCGTCTTACCGATCGCGATCGCAGGCATGACCGTCTTTCCGAAGGGATCGGTCGACTCCGACATGTTCCTGCTCGCGTTGCCGCTGAACGCCGGCGACGGCTGGATTGCAATGATCGCCTTCATCGGCGGTCTCTCGGCGGCGACCGCGATGGTGATCGTGGAAAGCGTCGCGGTCGCGATCATGGTTTCAAACGACCTTGTCGTTCCGTTCCTGCTTCGCATGCGCGGGCGCAATGCCGCGCGCGATCAGCTTGCCGATATGGGTGCTGTGCTCCTGCGCGCACGCCGCATCGCGATCTTCGGTGTGCTTTGTCTCGCCTATCTTTATTATCGTTATGCTGGCGAAGCACAGCTCGCGCAGATTGGCCTTCTTTCTTTTGCCGCGATCGCGCAGTTCGGGCCTGCGTTCTTCGGCGGACTGCTCTGGAGACGCGCGACCGCGGCAGGCGCAATCACCGGTATCGTCGCGGGCGTCGTGATCTGGGCTTTCACGTTGCTCCTGCCCAGCTTCGTCGATTCCGGCTTTTTCAGCCGGAAAATTCTCGACGCCGGCTTGTTCGGCTTCGACATTTTCCGACCGCAGGCGCTGTTCGGCCTTTCCGGCTGGGCGCCGCTCACGCACGGCGTGTTCTGGAGCCTCAGCATCAACGTTGCGCTGTTCGTGATCGTGTCGTGGCTGACGCGGCCGGCGCCGATCGAAAAATTGCAGGCGAACGTCTTCGTGCCTTCGAAGCTTACGCCGATGGCGCCGAGCTATATGTTGTGGCGCTCGCGCGTCACGGTGGAAGAACTGCTCGCCACCATTGCGCGCTATCTCGGCGAAGAACGTACGCGCCGCTCGTTCGAGAGCTTTGCCGTCACGCGCGGATTGACGCTCGAGCCCAAGCGCGAAGCCGACGTCCATCTCCTGCGCTATGCGGAACATCTGCTCGCTTCCGCGATCGGCGCGGCTTCCTCGCGGCTCGTGCTGTCGCTGCTGCTTCGAAAGCGCACTGTTTCGACGAAGGCCGCACTCAAACTGCTCGACGATGCTTCCGAAGCGATCCAGTACAACCGCGAAATCCTGCAGACCGCGCTCGATCACGTGCGGCAGGGCATCGCGGTGTTCGACAAGCAGATGCAGCTCGTCACCTGGAACCGCTATTTCGGCGAGATGCTGGAACTGCCACCCGATCTCGTGCGCGTCGGTGTGCGGCTGGATGAAATTCTTTATCGCCTTGCCGAACGCGGCGACTTCGGCACCGGCACAATCGACGCAATCCTGCAGGACCGCCTTGAGCGCTATATTCGCACGACCGAAACCTTCCACGAGCGCATGCCGAAGCGCGGCGTCGTGATCGAAGTCCGCTCGAACCGCATGCCGGACGGCGGCATCGTCGCGACCTATACCGACATCACGCCGTCGGTCGAGGCCGCGGAAGCGCTGGAACGGCGTGTGCAGGAACGTACCGAAGAACTTACGCGCCTGAACAAGGAACTCGCGCGCGCAAAGGCCGAAGCCGACGAAGCCAATATCTCGAAGACGCGCTTTCTCGCGGCGGCGAGCCACGATATTCTGCAGCCGCTGAACGCGGCGCGTCTTTATGCGACCAGTCTTGTCGAACGCGAACAGGGCTCGGGCGAGGCCAAGCTTGCGGGCAATGTCGATGCCTCGCTGGAAGCCGTCGAAGAAATTCTCGGCGCACTCCTCGATATTTCACGTCTCGATACCGGCGCAATGCAGCCGGAAATTTCGAATTTCCGGATCAACGATCTTCTCGCGCAGCTCAAACTGGAATTCGCGCCGCTTGCGGCGGAAAAAGGTCTGGAGCTGAAATTCCTGCCGTGCTCGCTGAATGTGCGCTCCGACCGGCGTCTGTTGCGGCGCCTACTGCAGAACCTGGTTTCGAACGGCATCAAATACACACCGAAAGGCCATGTGACCGTCGGTTGCCGCCGTTTAAGCGGCAGAATCCGCATCGAAATTCACGATACCGGCCTCGGTATTCCGTTCTCCCAGCAAAAGATCATCTTTCACGAATTCCAGCGGCTCGATCAGGGCGCGCGGGCCGCACGCGGCCTTGGCCTTGGCCTGTCGATCGTCGAGCGCATCGCGCGTGTGCTCGGCCACAAAATCTCGTTGCGCTCGAAATCGCGGAAAGGCTCCACTTTCGCAGTTGAAGTCCCGACCATTACCGCGGCGGTTGCGACGGAAGCCGTCGTACAAGCATTGCCGACACCAGCCGCTGCACTCAAAGGCATCGTCACGCTTTGCATCGACAACGATCAGCAAATTCTAGACGGTATGTCAGTGCTTTTGAGCGGCTGGGGCTGTCATGTGCTGACCGCGCCCGATCTCGAAGGAGCGCGTGCGATTCTCGCCACCCGTGAGCATCCCGACGTACTGCTCATCGACTACCATCTCGATCAGGGTAACGGCATCGACGTCATCGCTACGTTGCGCCAGACGCTCGGCAAGCGCTTTCCGGCAGCACTCATCACCGCGGACCGCTCGCCGCAGGTACGCGACGAAGCGCGCGAGAAAGACATTCAGGTATTGAACAAGCCGCTGAAACCGGCGGCCCTGCGCGCGTTCCTTGCGCAATGGCGTGTGACGCGCCCCGCAGCCGAATAAAGCCAGCGCTTACTTCCGGCAATTTTTTAGGACCAAGTCGGGTAAACCCGACTTGGTTTGGCGCGTTACCCGCCCGACAGCGGAATAATCCAGAAAATCAGTTCAGCGATTTAGGCCACTGGCCTGCTTCGATCTTCGAAGCGGCGATGACAGCCTGCGTGCGGCTTTCGACGCCGAGCTTCTGCAGAATCGCGGAGACATGCGCTTTCACGGTCGCTTCCGACACTGTGAGTTCGAAGGCGATCTGCTTGTTCAGCAGACCTTCGGAAAGCATCATCAACACGCGCACCTGCTGCGGCGTCAGTGTTGCGAGGCGGGCGACCAGATCGCGCGTTTCCTTGTCGTCGGTCGAAGTGAGATCGACATCCGGCGGTGTCCATACGCCGCCATCGAGCACCTTGAAGATCGCAGTACGCATTACATCGACGCTCAGCGTCTTCGGCACGAAGCCACTCGCACCGAATTCCATGCAGCGGCGGATCACGTCCGGCTCTTCGTTCGCCGACACGACAACCACTGGCACGCCAGGGAACTGCGCGCGCAGATAAAGTAGTCCGGAAAACCCGCGAACGCCCGGCATGGAGAGATCGAGCAGCACGAGATCCATGTCGCCTTCGCGCTCAAGCAAGCCCTGCAATTCTTCGAAGCCGCCAGCTTCGAAAATCTGGGTCGCGCTGAACTGTTGGCCCACCGCTTCCTTCAGCGCCCCGCGAAAAAGCGGATGATCGTCAGCGATCACAAATCGATAGGACGCCGACGGATCTACTTTGGAAATTCCCTGCGCCACGGATGATGCCTGCTGTTTCATGGTCTCGTTACTCATACGCCCAAAGAATGATCGCAAGCCATAAAATGCCAGAAACCGGTCCAGAATCGCATCATAGTTTCCGCGCTGCAGAACTGACAGTTAAAGCGGCTGGTTACAGCATGGTAACAAGGAAAATCATCAAATTTCAATTGTTGCGTTGCAATATTATTTATATATTTCAATATCTTAGTCAAATCCACTGGTCCGAAAGTCGCATATTGGCACTATTTACACGGTGTTAACGTTCCGAGCTGGACCCGCCATAAAAAATAACGCGGGCCGTTCGGGGGAACGCAAATTTTTAAATGCCGGCCTGAGAGCCGGAGCACCTCCGCAACTTTGAACCTTCGTTGCTCTGTCCCTCCTGGGTCAGGGCGTCCGCGGCTGATTTAGGAGGGCAATCGCCAATGGCTCCCGCAGATACAAAAGCGAATCAAGAAGCACACTGGGCTGCAACGACGCGGCTCATGTTCATTCATCTCGGTGTGTGGATTTTCTTTGGTTACATCATCCACATGTTCGTCAATCAACTCAACGCCATCACCATTCCGGTGCTCAAGTTCCCGCTCGGCTTCTACATGGCTGCGCAGGGTTCGCTGATCGTGTTCGTCGTCATGCTGTTCATGTTCGCAAGACAGCAGGACAAGATCGACCGCGACCATGGCTACGCGGAAGACTAAGGGGAACGCATCATGGCACAAACAGCGGCCTCAGCGGCTTTCTACAAACAACTCGGACGCATGTACGGCACCTACACCGGTGCCTTCATCGCGTTCATCATCTTCCTCGCAATCCTCGAATACATGGGCACGCCGAACCGTATTATCGGCTACCTCTTTGTGTTCTTTACGCTCGCAGTCTACGCCGTCATCGGCGTTATGACCCGAACAGCGGAAGTTTCGGAATACTACGTCGCAGGACGTAAGGTTCCGGCCTTCTACAACGGCATGGCAACGGGCGCTGACTGGATGTCGGCGGCTTCGTTCGTCGGCATGGCCGGCTCGCTCTTCCTGCTCGGCTATGACGGCCTGGCTTGGGTGCTCGGCTGGACCGGCGGCTTCGTGCTGGTGTCGATCTTTATCGGACCGTACCTGCGTAAGTTTGGCGCCTACACCGTGCCCGACTTCATGTCGTTCCGGTACGGCGGCAACTTCGCCCGCTTCCTTGCGGTGATCGTGCTCGTGTCCTGCTCCTTCACTTACGTGACGGCGCAGATCTTCGGCACCGGCCTGATTGCCTCGCGCTTCCTCGGTATGCAGTTCGAAGTGGCCGTCTTCGTCGGCCTCGTCGGCATTCTGCTTTGCGCGATGCTCGGCGGTATGCGCGCGGTGACCTGGACGCAAATCGCCCAGTACATCGTGCTCATCATCGCTTATCTCGTGCCGATCGTGATCCTCTCTGCCCGTAAGTACGGCCTTCCGATTCCGGAACTGACCTACGGCTCGGCGATCGCGGAAATCACGGCACGCGAACAGCAACTCCTGAAGGACGGTCTTGCGGTCGCTTGTACCGCAGCGAGCTGTCCGGCAGGTGCGTTGAAGCCTCACATCACGCCGTTCCTGAACTACACGCCGTTGAACTTCTTCGGCATCATCGCCTGCATGATGGTCGGCACCGCTTCGCTGCCGCACATCCTGATGCGCTACTTCACGACGCCGACCGTTCGTGAGGCTCGCCAGTCGGTCGCCTGGTCGTTGTTCTTCATCTTCCTCCTGTACTTCTCGGCGCCGGCCTATGCGGCGTTCTCGAAGCTCGAGGTTTATACGAACATCATCGGCCGCCCGATCGGAGACATCCGTCCTTGGATGTTCACATGGGGCGAACTCGGCCTGATTCAGGTCTGCGGCAAGAACGCTGCGACGCTCCAAGCCGTCATCGACGCGTGTAAGTCGATCGCCGGACATCCGGGCGTCGTTCGTCTGCAGGACTTCGTGATCAACACGGACGTGATCGTGCTTTCCACTCCGGAAATCGCGGGACTTCCCTATGTTGTCTCGGGTCTGGTCGCTGCCGGCGGTCTTGCCGCTGCGCTTTCGACCGCTGACGGTCTGCTGCTTGCGATCGCCAACGCGCTGTCGCACGACATCTACTACAAGATGTTGCAGCCGATGAAGACCAACAACCGCAACGTTACGATCGGCATCATCCTCGTTGCCATCATCGCGACGATGTATCTGGTCATCGGAGGTGTCGGTTGGGCGGGCATCGATTGGAAGTGGTGGGCAATCGCAGGCTTTATCGCGATTCTCGCCACGGCTTATCCGTTCCTGCAGAAGGCGAACGACACCGAACGTCGTCTCGTCATTGCCCGAATCCTCCTGCTGCTCGTCGCGATCGCGTCGGCGGCAACGGCTGCTTCGCGGCCGTCGGACATTCTGGCGATGGTTGGCTGGGCGTTCTCGCTCGCGATGGCCGGCAACTTCCCGGCACTCGTGCTCGGCATCTGGTGGAAGCGTGCAACGACTGCAGGCGCGATTTGCGGCATCATCGCCGGCTTCTCGCTCTGCATCTTCTACCTGGTCGTGACGCGGTACTTCCCGCAGCTCGGTGTCGATTACTTCGGCATGACGTCGATGAAGAACCCGGTAACGGGCGCAAACATCGTCGATATCACCAAGCCGATCGTACCGGCAGCCGCACAGCGCGTCGGCTGGTTCGATCTGAACAACATCAACTGCGGTCTGCTGGGCGCTCCGCTCGGCTTCATCGTGATGATCGTTGTCAGCTTGCTAACGCCGGCGCCGTCGAAGGAAATGCAGGCTCTCGTCGACGAGATCCGCAAGCCTCGCGGCAAGACCGTCATGGAAGAGAAGACCTCGTAATCTTCTCCGCCACGAAACAAACGGCGGGGCCCTTCGGGGCCCCGCTTCTTTTCCTGAGACTGCGAAAAGAATTTCCGCTAGAAAGTTGTCGCGATGGAAACACCGAATACCTTTCTGACGTACTGGTACTACACGATCCCCAACTTCGCGTTGGCGGTGATCATGTATACGGTCATCGGGCGCGTGCTACTTTCGATGTTCTTCGATCCGGATTCGAAGAACTACATCATGCGTTTTTTCGTGCGCATGACGGATCCTTTCATCAACTTCTTTGGTGCCGTAACGCCCAAGGCGACGGCGCCGATCGTGCTGTGGCTCTTCACGTTCGTATGGTTGTTCTGGGCGAGAGTCGCGATGCTCTATCTGTTTCTTCTGCTCGGTCTACTGCCGAGGAGCGTCTGATGGAACGCAACATCCAGCTCATCTGCATCGCCTTGTTCGGCATGATCAACGGGCTGTTCAACCAGACCGCGCTGTTCTTCGCGCTTCTGCATACGCAGGAAATCGGCAAGTTTCTGTTCTTCGGAAATTTGTCGCTGACGCTTTATATGGCGTCGTTGATGGTCTCAACCTTCACGATCATTCTCGCGGGAATTCCAGCAGCGATCTTCGAGCGTTTCGTCGGCGCAAAAGAAGATTCGACGGTGACGTCGATGTGGATCTGGGTCGCGGGCACGCTGTTTCTGACCCTGCCCGCAATGGGCAATTTCTTTCAATACGGACTTTAAGCCACAAATTCGTGAAGTCCGAACGCTTCGATTGATTTTGACCCAACGCAAGCGCAAACTCGCGGACAGAGCCAAATAGCCGGAACGGAGCCAGCATTGGAAGAAATGCGCAAGGCCGCTTTCGAATCAGTGTCCCGCGGCTGCGCTTTCGGCTTTCTTGCAATTGCCTGCGTCATGATGGGCTTCGTGTACGAGCCCAGGCTGGTATTTCAGACTGGCGGAATCCTGACGCTATTGATGACTTTCATTCTTCTTCTGAAATCGCGGCAAGCGCTGACGCGCGACTATAAGCGCACGGAAATGTGGATTTTGCTCCCGAAGGATTTTCGTCCGCCGGAGCGCTATGCGCAGTGGGCGGCGGCAACGGTGTTGCGCGACGCCTATCTCACCTTCGCGCAATATACCGCGCTCGCATCGATCATTCTTTGGCTGATCGCAATATTCATGCGCGTGACAGGTACAACCGCGAAATAGGACCGCCGCCTCAGAGCTATGCTTTAGCCCTTGTTAGGCACTTCCGCGTCCCATTCTTTTTTCAGATTTTCGACGACGCCGCGGAAGCGTTTCATCATCTTCTCGAAGAAGCCCATCACCTGTTCGATCTCCTGATCGCTCGGCGTACGAAAACGGTTTCCCGGATCGTTGGTCTGCTTTTCGAGTATCGCAACGCGATCCGAGAGACGCTTGATCTCGGCTTCCAGCGCCGCGCGGTCGTCGGCCACGGTTTCGCAAACCCAGCCTTCACGCTCCCGGCAGAAGGAGACCTGACCGGTCTGTGCGTCGAGCCGCAGAAATCCGCCATCGACCTTCTGGAGCTTGAAGCGCCAGCTGTCGTTCACGGACGGCGCCGGGGACTGCGCAAGCGCTCCACTGGCCAGCGACGCCGCAAAGACAAAGGCTGAAATTGCGATCGGTACTTTCATAGCAGTCCCTTCCCGCTTCCGTTGCCCGCCAGAAATGGAAACGCTCCCCGCACAATCAAGTGCGGAGAGCGCGATCTTGTTCCGAATTTTAGACGAATGCTAGGCGGCAGCCTTCTCGTTCTTCTTCGGCGCGAAGCGGCCGTAGAAGGTTTCGCCTTTTGCAGCCATCTCCTTGAGCAACGCGTTCGGCGCAAAGCGCGGGCCCTGCTTGCCGGCGAGCTTCTCGCAAAGTGCGACGAAATTCTTCACGCCCATGAAGTCGATATAAGAGAGCGTGCCGCCGGAGAAAGGCGCGAAGCCGAAGCCGAGGATCGAGCCGACATCGCCTTCGCGAACGTCGGTAATCACGCCTTCTTCGACGCAGCGCGCGGTTTCCAGCGCCTGGATCACTAGGAAGCGCTGCTTCAGCTCTTCGACGTTATAGGTTTCGGCCGGGCGCGGCTCGCCGACGATCTCATAGATGCCGGGCCAAAGCTTCTTCGGGCCCTTCTCCGGATAGTCGTAGAAGCCCTTGCCGTTCTTGCGGCCGAAGCGCTGGCGCTTCTCGACCATTTCTTCGAGCAGCGCCTCTTGCTTCGGATCGATCGCAACTTCGCCGAGATCGGCCTTGGTGGCTTTGAGAATCTTCCACGCCAGATCGACCGCGACTTCATCGTTCAGCGAAAGCGGGCCGACCGGCATGCCGGCCATGCGGCCGACATTCTCAACCATCGCAGCGGGCACGCCTTCGGTCAGCATCATGTGGCCTTCGCGGATGTAGGTGCCGACCACGCGCGAGGTGTAGAAGCCGCGCGAGTCTTCCACGACGATCGGCGTCTTCTTGATTGCGCGCACGTAATCGAGCGCTACCGCGACCGCCTTGTCGCCGGTTTCCTTGCCCTTGATGATTTCGACCAGCATCATCTTCTCGACCGGCGAGAAGAAGTGAATACCGACGAAACGCTTGCGGTCCTTCGACATCTCAGCGAGCGAGGTGATGGGAAGCGTCGACGTGTTCGAGCCGAACGTCGCGTCGGCGCGAATGACGGCATCGACCTTCGCGATGACTTCCGCCTTCACCTTGCGATCTTCGAACACCGCCTCGACGACGAGATCGACGTCCTTGATGTCGTCGTAGTTTGCGGTCGCCTTCACGCGGGCGAGCAGCTTGTCTTTATCGGCCTGCGTTGCGCGGCCTTTCTTGATGCGGCCGTCGATGACGGATGCTACATGCGCCAAGCCTTTGTCGGCTGACGCCTGGTCACGATCGACCAGCACCACTTCGATGCCGGCATCTGCAGTGACATAAGCAATGCCCGCGCCCATGAAGCCCGCGCCAAGCACCGCAACCTTCTTGATGTTGCTTGCCGGCACACCTGCCGGACGACGCGCGCCCTTGTTCAGTTCCTGCATCGAGATGAAGAGCGAACGGATCATCGCCGCCGCTTCCTTCGACTTCAGGATGTGCGCGAACCAGCGCGACTCAACCTTCAGTGCGAGATCCATCGGCAGCTGCAGGCCGTCATAGACGCACTGGAGGATCGCTTTTGCCGCCGGATAGTTGTCGTAGGTTTCGCGGCGATAGATCGCGTTCGCGGGCGGGAAAACCATCATGCCGCCCTTGGAGAACACCGGACCGCCGGGAAGCTTGAAGCCATCGACGTCCCACGGCTGCACGCCTTTGCCGCCGGCCTTGATCCAAGCCTTCGCGGTTTCGACGAGTTTGTCCTGCGGGACGATCTGGTCGATGAGCTTCATCGACTTCGCCTTGTCGGCTTTCAGCGCTTCGCCTTTGAAGAGCATCTGCAGCGCATCCTGCGTCGCAACGATGCGCGGAACGCGCTGCGTGCCGCCGGCACCGGGGAACAGGCCGACTTTCACTTCGGGAAGGCCGAGGCGCAGCTTCGGATTGTCGCTCACCACGCGGTGATGGCAGGCGAGCGCCAATTCGAACGCGCCGCCCATCGCGGTGCCGTTTACGGCCGCAACCCACGGCTTGCCGGAAGTTTCCAACTTGCGATAGGTCCGCGACATCGCGCTCGATTGTTCGAGCAGGAATTTGTTCGCTTCTTCTTCACCTTTATCCTTGGTGAGCTTCTTGAAGGTATCGCCCATCGTCTCGAGCATGGTGAGATCGGCGCCGCCGGAGAAAGTGTCTTTTCCGGAAGTAACGACGACGCCCTTGATTTTCGCGTCGCCAGACACTTCATCGACGATCTTCGACAGTTCCGTCATCACTTCGGCCGAGAACACGTTCATAGAACGGTCCGGCATGTTCCAGGTGACGAGCGCAATGCCGTCGCCATCCACGTCCACCGTGAAATTCTTGTAGGCCATAATATCCTCCCGTCGCTTTCCGTTTATCTGCAGATAAGCGCGATCAAACGCGTTCGATGATGGTTGCGGTGCCCATGCCCGCGCCGATGCAAAGCGTAACCAGCGCGGTCGATTTTCCGGTGCGCTCGAGTTCGTCGAGCACGGTGCCGAACACCATCGCGCCGGTCGCACCCAGCGGGTGGCCCATCGCGATCGCGCCGCCGCACACGTTGATCTTCTCGCGCGGGATGTTGAATGCCTGCATGTAGCGCAGCACGACCGAAGCGAATGCTTCGTTGAGTTCGAAGAGATCGATGTCGTTGATCGACATCTTCGCCTTCTTCAGGAGCTTCTCGGTCACGTCGACCGGGCCCGTGAGCATCAGCGCAGGCTCCGAGCCGATATTCGCGAACGCACGAATTTTCGCGCGCGGCTTGAGACCTGCCTTCTTGCCGGCCTCGGCATTGCCGATCAGCACGGCTGCAGCGCCATCAACGATGCCCGAGGAGTTGCCGGCGTGATGCACATAATTGATCGCCTCGACTTCCGGATGCGCCTGGATTGCGACAGCAGCGAAGCCGCCGAATTCGCCCATTTGCGGGAACGAGGCTTTCAACTGCGCAAGCGACTGCATATCGGTGGTCGGGCGCATGTGCTCGTCGTGATCGAGGATCGTGATGCCGTTCACATCTTTCACGGGCACGATCGATTTCTTGAAGCGGCCTTCCTTCCAGCTTTGCGCTGCAAGCTTCTGGCTCTCTACCGCGTACTGATCGACATCGTCACGCGAGAAGCCGTACTTGGTTGCAATCAGGTCGGCGGACACGCCCTGCGGCATGAAGTAGGACTTCACCGCGATCTGCGGATCCATCGGCCATGCGCCGCCGGAAGCGCCCATGCCGACGCGCGACATGGCTTCGACGCCGCCGCCGATCGTCATGTCATGTTGACCGGACATCACCTGCGCCGCTGCAAAATTCACGGCGTCGAGACCCGACGCGCAGAAGCGATTGATCTGCACACCCGGCACGTGATTGCCGTAGTCGGCGTTCAGTGCGGCTGCGCGCGCGACGTCCGAACCCGCTTCGCCGACCGGATCGACGCAGCCCAGAATTACGTCGTCGACGAGATGCGTATCGAGATTGTTGCGATCCTTGATCGCACGCAGCGCCGTCGTTGCAAGCGACAAGGTCGAGACTTCGTGCAGCGAGCCGTCTTTTTTGCCGCGGCCGCGCGGGGTGCGTACTGCGTCGTAAACGAATGCTTCGGTCATTGGCGTCTCCCGTTTGTTTTCCGTGAAGCTCTAGAAAGCTTCGGCGGGCATATCCATCAGATTGTCGGCGCCGGATTGAATGCGCTTCAGATGCGCGGCTGTCTCCGGCAACATGCGTTCGACGAAGAATTTCGCGGTCATCAGTTTCGCATCCAGTTGCGGTGCGGAACCGTTGCCGTTCTTCTTTGCGAGCGCGGCCTTCGCCATCTGCGCCCACATATAACCCAGTGCCACAAGCCCGAAGAGGTGCATGTAGTCGTAGGAGCCTGCACCGGCGTTATCGGGCCGCTTCATCGCATTCTGCATAAACCACATGGTCGCACCTTGCAGATGCTTCAAGCTCTCGCCAAGCGGCACCACGAAAGCCTTCATCTTTTCGTCGGCTTCGTTTTCCTTTACGAATCCAGAGACTTCGTTGAAGAATGCAGTAATCGCACGGCCGCCATCCTTCGGAAGCTTACGTCCGACGAGGTCGAGCGCCTGAATGCCGTTCGCGCCTTCGTAGATCATGGCGATACGCGCATCGCGCACGAACTGCTCCATGCCATGCTCGGCGATATAGCCGTGGCCGCCGAACACCTGCTGGGCCATCACCGCGTTCTGGAAGCCGAGATCGGTCATCACGCCTTTCAGGATCGGCGTGAGGATACCCATGTAATCGTCGGCGATCTGCTTGGTCTTTTCGTCGGGCGACTTCGAGAGAAGATCGGCCTGAAGCGCGAGATAAATCATCAGCGCGCGACCGCCTTCGTTGACCGCCCGCATCGTCATGAGGTTACGGCGAATGTCGGGATGCACGATGATCGGATCGGCCGGCTTTTCCGGATTCTTGACGCCGCCGATGGAGCGGCCCTGCAAACGGTCTTTCGCGTAGATCACCGCGTTCTGATAGGCGACCTCGCCCTGCGCAAGACCCTGAATGCCGACGCCGAGACGCGCGTCGTTCATCATCACGAACATCGCAGGCAGGCCGCGATTTTCTTCGCCGACCAGCCAACCGGTTGCGCCGTCATAGTTCATGACGCAGGTCGAGTTGCCGTGAATGCCCATCTTATGTTCGATCGAACCGCAGATCAGCGAATTGCGCTCGCCAACACCACCGTCCTTGGTCGGCAGGAACTTCGGCACAACGAAGAGCGAAATTCCCTTCACACCTTCCGGCGCGCCTTCGATGCGGGCAAGCACGAGATGCACGATGTTTTCGGCCATGTCGTGTTCGCCGGCGGAAATGAAAATCTTCGTGCCGGTGATTTTGTAGGAGCCGTCGGCCTGCTTCGCAGCCTTCGATTTGATGAGACCGAGGTCGGTGCCGCAATGCGGCTCGGTCAGATTCATCGTGCCGGTCCACTGACCGCCGATCATCTTCGGCAGGTATGTGTTGCGGATTTCTTCGGTACCGTGAATTTTCAGCGCGCGGACCGCGCCCAGCGTCAGACCCGGATACATCGCAAACGCCATGTTGGCGCTGCTCATATATTCGTTCATCGCGGCGCCGATCACGAACGGCAGACCCTGGCCGCCGTATTTCTCGTCGGATGAAAGACCGATCCAGCCGCCTTCGGCCAATTGCTTGTAGGCATCCTTGAAGCCGGTCGGCGTTTTCACCGAGCCGTCGGCCGCGCGCTTGCAGCCTTCGCGGTCGCCGACCTGATTGAGCGGCGCCAGCACTTCCTCGCAGAATTTTCCGCCTTCGCTGAGCACGGCCTCGATCGTGTCGGGCGTCGCATCGGCAAAGCCGGGAAGATTGTCGTAGCGCGCGATATTAAAGACGTCGCGCAGCAGGAACATCGTATCGTCAACGGGAGCTTTGTAAGTCGGCATCTTTTGACTCCGAGTAGCTAGGTTCGGATCACGCGGCGGGAGTGCCGCGCTCTTTCAACATTTCCGCGAGCGACTGGCTCGCGCGCTGCATCGCCTCGATCGCTTCGTCGATTTCGGCGCGCTGCTGCTTCAAGCGTTCGATCCGCTCGTTGAAGCGGGCAAAGGATACTTTGAGCTGTGTGACGCGGCCGTCACCGAGGTCGTAGAGATCGAGCATCGAGCGGATTTCTTCGAGCGAGAAACCGACCCGTTTGCCCATGAGGACCAGCTTGAGACGCGCACGGTCGCGGCGGGAATAAAGCCGCTCCTGACCCTGGCGCTCAGGCGAGAGCAGTTCCTTCTCTTCGTAAAAGCGGAGCGTGCGGGCGGTCACCCCGAATTCGCGGGCGAGATCCCGGATCGTAAAAGTGTGCTGACCCGGGCGGTCCGAACCGCCGCTGTGCTTGTCGAATTCGGCCCACAGATCGCGTGAATGCGTATCCGTCGGTAACGCGGCTTCTAATGCTTGTGCTTGGCCCATTCCTGGCTCCCTTGGCGTGTGGCCGGAAAGGGTCGGCCACAGGGTCCGGGAACACTACCTCAGTTGACGTAAACGTCAAGCAGAATCTTAATTTTCGGGGCGACGCTGAGAGTCCTTTTGGCCACGGCCCTTAAGGAAATGCTGCCTGCCTGAGGAAAATTAACCCAGCATTTACCGTAACTAACAAGATTCAGGGCAGCGGAGCGGCGTCGCCCGATACCTCTTTCTTGGTCCCTACCGACGCCCCGCAGGATGGATCAGTAATGAGCGCAAGCGTGCCCTGGAGCGTAAGCGCGGTGGACCCGGATACCTGGGATGCCGCCCGGGAAGCCGCGCGGCGCGATGGCCTTTCGGTTGGTGAATGGCTTGAGGCTGCGATCCGGGAAAATGCGCGTGGCGGGCACGGCCGCGGACGCAATCCGGCAACCAATTTCGATCATCGCCTCGACGATCTCGCGGAGCAGATCAACATGCTCGCGCGCCGCAACGTTTATGCACGCCCGAATCCGCAGCCCACGCCGCCGCCGCGCGATCACGGCAGCGAACTGATTGTCTCTTCGCTCGACGCGCTCTCCGACCGCATCGAACAGGTGCTCGAGGGCATGGAGCGCGCACAACGCAATAACGGGCGTGATGAAATCTCAGGCGCGATCCGCAAACTGGATTCGCGGATTGAATCCATTCTGCTCGACCGGCCGGCCTCCAATCAGGATTCCGAAGTCGAAACCAAGCTCGACGAAATGGCACGCGTGATTTCGCAGATGAGCGAACGGCTCGAACGCGAAGTCGCCGCAGCTACTGCGAGCCCATCACTGGTGCCGCAAGCCATTCCGACCGCGGACGAACTCGACGCTGCCGTCGCCGAAATCATGGAACGGCAATCGATGCTCGACGGCACGCCGATGCGCCGTATGCCCGCGCGCGCGCCTGCTCCCGCTCCTGCCCCGGCAGTGACGCAGGCGCCGCAATTCGCAAATCTCGAGCGTCAGCTCAAAACTATCGCCGACGAAATGCAGTCGATCCGCAAATCGAATGCGAAGAATGCGCAGGCGAACGGACCCATCACCGAACTGCGCCGCGACATCGCCGAACTTGCCCATTCGATGGCCGAACTCGCGCCGCGCCGTACGCTGGAGTCGCTCGAACACACCGTTGAAGCGCTGACGCGCAAGATCGATCGCGCGACCACAAATTCGCAGAAAGACAATCGCTCCGCGGCGGTGCTGACGGCGCTCGACGAAATTCGCGTGGCTCTTGCAAATGTCCGGCCCGCGGAATCTTTTATTTCCGTCGAAGGCGATCTCAACGCACTTTCCGAAAAGCTCGACGTCATCAACGCGAAAAGCATCGACGGCACCACGGTCGCGCGAATTCAGAACCAAGTGCAGGAAGTGCGCGATCTGTTGTCGAACGCGCTTCCGCACGAAAATCTCCAGGCCGTTGTCGCGCAGATCGAAACGATTGCGAGCAAGGTCGAGCGTATCTCCGCTCCGGACGACAGCGGCGTGCGCGGCATCGTCGGCGGGCTCGAAGAACGTATCGACGCGCTGGCACATCGCATCGAGCAGAGCGCGCAACAGCCGATTCAGGTCGCGCAAGACTCCGAAGCCTTCGACCGCATTCACCATCGCCTCGACGCGCTGCAAACGTCTCTCGACAAGGCCGAAAACCCAATGGGCCTCGAAGAGACCATGCGGAGCGTGGTCGAGCGGCTAGACGCCTCGGAAGCGAAACTTTCCAATCTCGGCGCAATCGAGCGCGGCATCTCGGATCTTTCAACGCAATTCGACAAGGCGCGCGCGAACGCCATGGATGTCGCCGAGCGGGCGGCGAAGACCGCACTTCGCGAGTTGCGCGCCGCAAGCCAGACGATGCCGCAGCAGGTCGCCGCCGCGCAGGCAGCTGCCCATCCTGTTTTCGCCGACAGTCCCACAGCGAAACCCTTGGCCGGCGAGCCGCAGCAGCCGCGAAAAGCCGTCGAGGTCATGGCACCTGCCGAGTCGCAGCAGCGCTTTACGCGCGTGGCACCCGTTACCGTACAGTCCAGAGACACAATTATCGCAACCGACGGACTTCCCGCCGATTATCCGCTCGAGCCGGGCTCGGGCGCGCCGCGCTCGCGTTCGACGCCGGTGCAGCAGCGCATCGCGCAATCCGAAGCCGCGGTCGCCGACATCGCGCCGCGCACGACCGATGCCAATACGAAGACTTCCGATTTCATCGCAGCGGCACGCCGCGCGGCACAAGCGGCCGCTGCGGAATCGGCGGGTGAGCCCGCAAGCGACGAAAAGAAGAAGGGCGCGATCAGCGGAATTTTCGCCCGCTCGCGCCGCGCGGTTCTGCTTGGGCTCGTGGTTGCGATGCTCGGCTTCAGCGCGGTTCGTTTTTTCGATGTCAGCCTGATTACAAATCTGGTCGGCGGCACCGAGACTTCGAATTCGTCGCCTACGCCGGCGCCGTCGCAAATGCCGCCCGCCGAACAGACCCCCGCGAAACCCGAGGCGCCCACTTTCGTGCCAGAGCCGCAACAGCGCTCGCTCGTGCCCGGCTTCGGCGATCCGTTCGGTCCGCTTGCGCCGACGGGCGATATAACGCCGCAGACCATGGTTTCGCTCTTCGCGCAGCCTGACGCGCAGCTGACGACGCAAAGCACGCGGCAAGGCCCGCGTTCGCAGCAGGTTCCGCTGCAAACACAGAATGCGGTCACCAACAATCAGCCGCAGAAACCTGTTGCCGATCAACCTGCGGGGATTACTCCGGCGTTGCTGCAAGCTGCGAACAACGGCGATCCGGACGCCGCCTTCGAAGTCGGCGAACGTTACCTCACCGGCAACGGCGTCGATACGAACCCTGCCGAGGCGCTCAAGTGGTTCGAAAAAGCCGTCGCCAAGGGTTCGGCCGCCGCTGCGTTCCGGCTCGGGATGGCTTACGAAAAGGGCCAGGGCGTCACCCGCGATCGCGCGCGGGCGCGGACCAATTACGTGCTCGCAGCCGACAGCGGACACCTCAAGGCCATGCACAACCTCGCCGTGATGATGGTCGAGGACGGCGGTGCAAAGCCCGATTATGCGAATGCACTCCCGTGGTTCCGCCGCGCTGCGGAGCGCGGCTTGCGCGACAGCCAATACAATCTCGGGGTGATCTATGCCCGAGGCTTCGGGGTCAGCCAGAACCTCACGGAATCCTTCCTCTGGTTCTCGCTCGCGGCGAACCAGGGCGACGCCGACGCCGCGAAGAAGCGCGACGACGTGGCCTCACGGCTCGACCAGCAGACGCTGGTTGCGTCCAGGCTCGCGGTGCAGACCTGGGCTGCGAAACCTTCGAACGAAAGCGTTAACGCGCCGCGCGTGAAGCCGGAATGGCAGAACGCCGCCGTCGCGCCGAAAAAGAAGCAAAAGAAGTAACTCTGCTCCGCTCGCGTCATTGACAAGCGCAGCACTCGACATGTTGATGCCGTAGTGCTGTCGCTGTTGTTGCAGCCACACGAAACGCCCGGAAGCCATATTGTCGATCTACCTTCCGATAGCCGAACTACCGGTCAATATCCTTCTGATATTCGGGCTGGGGATCGCGGTCGGCTTCATTTCGGGCATGTTCGGCGTCGGCGGCGGCTTCCTGATGACGCCGATGCTCATTCTGGTCGGCATTCCCCCTTCGGTCGCGGTCGCAAGCGTGCCGAGCCACATGGCGGCCTCGTCTCTCACCGGTGCGATTTCCTATTGGCGCAAGCGGCTGGTCGATAGCGGGCTCGGGCTCGTGCTTTTGTCCGGCGGCCTGCTCGGGACGGCCGCGGGCGTCTGGGTGTTCTCGCTGCTGCGCCGCGCGGGTCAGCTCGATCTCATCATCAACCTTTCCTACATCCTGCTGCTCTCGATCATCGGTACGCTGATGATCGTCGAAAGCGTCCGCGCGTTATGGCGCTCTCTCCAAGGCCAGCAGCCGGTGCTGCGGCGGCCCGGAACGCATTCGTGGTTTCACGGACTTCCGTTGAAATTCCGCTTCCGGCAGTCGCGCATTTATGTATCCGCCATTCCGGTAACGGCAATCGGCTTCGGCGTCGGTTTTCTCGGCGCGTTGATGGGCATTGGCGGCGGCTTTCTCCTGATCCCCGCGCTTATTTATCTCATGCGCGTGCCGACGGCGGTTTCGGTCGGAACCTCTTTGTTTCTGACGCTGTTCACGATGCTGGCCGCGACGGTGCTGCATGCAGTGGAAAACCGCTCGGTCGACGTGGTGCTCGCCTTTACGCTGATGATCGGCGGCGTGATCGGCGCGCAATCCGGCGCGCGCGCCGGACAAGCGGTAAGAGCCGAACAGTTGCGCTTTCTCCTCGGCATTCTCGTCTTCGCAGTCGCAGCGCGGGTAGGCCTCGGTCTTCTCACCAAGCCGATCGAACTTTTCTCCGTGATTTCGACGGAGGCCGGCGGATGATTTTGCGCAAGGCCGCGGCTTCGGTTGCGATGGCGACGATGCTTTTCTTTTTCGTCGCGCCGCTTGCGTATGCCGAGCGGCTGGTGACTTCGCTCTCCACGCACCGCGTGTTGATCAGCTCGAACTTTACCGGTACCTCGCTCGTGCTGTTTGCGTCCATCGAAGACAGCGACGCCGCGAAGGACAAATCCAAGAGATATGACGTTGCGATCACCGTGCGCGGCCCGGCAACAACCTTCGTCACGCGTAAGAAGGAACGCATCCTCGGCTTTTGGGTGAACTATGAATCGCGCCGCTATCCGGATACGCCGTCTTATCTAGCGGTGCTGACCAACCGTCCGCCGGCGGAGTTCGGCCCGCTCGAATTGCAGACCAAGTACAAGCTCGGCCTTGCCTTCGCAGCACTCAGCCCGTCGCTCATTCAGGACAAGGAATTCAGCGAGGCGCTGCTGCGCGTGAAGAAGACCGAGGGTCTTTATTACGAAGAAACGAATGCCGTTACGTTTCTGACTCCGACGCTGTTTCGCGCGACCCTGCCGATCCCCGGCACCGCACCGACCGGCCCTTACGAAATCGACGTGCAGGTTTTCTCGAACGGCGTCCTCGCCGCGCAGCAATCGACCGCAATCGAAGTCGTGAAGACCGGTTTCGAGGCTTTCGTGGCGCAATCGGCGCGCGATACCCGGCTCGATTACGGCCTCGGCGTCGCCTTTCTTGCCTTTGTTGTGGGAACGGTCGCGGGTCTGGTATTCCGTCGCGCGTGACGGATTCGGGAGGACAAGATGGCGGATGACGGAGTGCGGCGCTTTCTAGGCGGCTCGCCGATTGCGGTAATCATCAAGCTTGCGCTGCTTTCGATCCTCGTCGGCTTTGTGCTGACCGTGATTGGCCTCGATCCGCGCAACATTCTGTGGAGCATCGAAGCGCTAATCCGCAGCGTGTTCAATCTCGGCTTCGAAGCGTTCGACTGGTTGTGGCGTTATCTCTTGCTCGGTGCCGTGATCGTCGTGCCGATCTGGCTGATCGCGCGTCTCTTGCAGTCGCGGAAGAGCTAGGCCTTCTTGCGCGAAGCGACCTCGACCGCATCAAGGCCGACGAGATCCTGAATCGAGCGGTGCTTGCCGCGATCCAGCATTAGGCTGAGACCGCGCTTGATCTCGCGCGCAATACCGAAGCCCTTGTAGACCATGCCGGTGTAAAGCTGCACGAGGGTTGCACCGGCGCGGATTTTTTTCGACGCTGTGTCCGCGGAATCGACGCCGCCGACGCCGACGATCGGGAACGCCCGCTCGGCACGCAGATAGGTTTCCGCAAGCATCCGCGTCGAAATGTCGAACAAAGGTTTCCCTGATAACCCGCCCTGCTCTCTTGTATTGGTTTCGCGAAGCGACGCAGGCCGCGTGATCGTCGTATTCGATACGATCATGCCGTCGATCGCGCGCTTCTTCGCAACCTCCACGATGTCGTCAAGATCGCCGAGCGCTACGTCCGGCGCGATCTTCAAGAGAATGGGCTTTCTGCCATTCCCCGCTTGCGCGGCGCGCTCGCGGGCTTCCAGCACGCGCTTGATCAATTCGTCGAGCGCTGCGGCCGATTGCAGATCGCGCAAGCCCGGCGTGTTCGGCGACGATATGTTGATCGTGAGATAGGTCGCGTATGGCGAGAAGGTTTCGACGCCGCTGACGTAGTCGGCAATGCGATCTGTCGAGTCCTTGTTCGCGCCGACATTAATTCCGAGAATCCCGTACGAAGTGCGGATCGAAAGGCGCGCGACAGCCGCGCGAAAGCCTTCGTTATTGAAACCGAGCCGGTTGATCACGCCTTCGTCGCGAAGCAGGCGAAATACCCGGGGCCGCGGATTGCCTGCCTGCGGCTGCGGCGTGAGCGTGCCGACTTCGGCAAAACCGAACCCGAGCGCAAGCACTTCGTCCGGCACTTCGGCGTTCTTGTCGAAGCCGGCGGCCATGCCGATGGGATTTTTGAAGTTCAGGCCGAAGGCAGAGACCGAAAGCCGCGGATCGTCCGCCGGGGTCGCGGATTTCGGCATGATCGAAAGCGCCCGGATCGCGAGCCGATGCGCATCTTCCGCCTCGAACAGGCGCGAGAACGGCAAGGCGAGATCGAGCAGAAATGACATGGATGCTTCCGGTAATTCGCGCGAACGCTAGAGGCGGCTTCGCTGCGCTGCAAGTTCAGCGTGGGGCTTGTCACCCGTTATACAGGTGATAAAGCGGATGGGTATAAAATCCTCGTGTCGAATCGGAGTGCCCGATGCTGACCCATGGCCAAGTCTGGGGTGCGGTAGACCGCATCGCCGCGCGCTACAACTTTTCGCCCTCGGGGCTTGCGAAAGCGGCAGGGCTCGATCCCACGACCTTCAACAAATCGAAGCGCGTGACGGCGGACGGCAGGCCGCGCTGGCCCTCGACCGAGTCCGTCGCGAAGGTTCTGGACGCGACGGGCGCTACCATCGACGAATTCATTTCGCTGCTGACCAAAAAACCGAAGAAGCCCGTGCGGCCGATCCCGCTGATCGGCCTCGCCGAAGCCGGCAGCGGCGGCTATTTCGATGACAGCGGTTTTCCGGTCGGCTCCGGATGGGACGAAATCAAGCTGCCCGATGTCGACGACGACCATGCTTACGCGCTGGAAGTTTCCGGCAATTCGATGGAGCCGCTCTACCGTAAGGGAGACATCATCGTCGTTTCGCCGGCGGCGCCGCTGCGCAAAGGCGACCGCGTGGTAATCAAGACCAAGGACGGCGAAGTGCTGGCGAAAGAGCTGAAGAAGAAAACGCTGAAGTCGGTCGAGCTGAAATCGCTCAATCCCGATCACAAAGACCGCACGCTTGCGATGACCGATGTCGTCTGGATCGCCCGGATCGTCTGGGCGTCGCAGTAGCCTAAATTACGCCGAGCGCGCCAACGCTCCGTCGATCATCGCAACCGTATTCTCGACGCCGTAAACGGCGACGAACGAGCCGAAGCGCGGACCTTTCTCCTGCCCGAGCAGCACCTGATAGAGCATGTTGAACCAATCGAGCGAAACGCCGGGCTTGCCGTCTTTCGCCGACTTCTTGTGATCGAGGAACGGCTCGCGGCGTCCGATTTCGTAAACGACGTCCTGAATTTGTTCCGCGGTCGCATCCGCCGGAAGCTGCGAAAGCGCGTCGCGCAGATCCGTGAGCGCCTTCCGCTCGCTTTCCGTGGGCCGACGGAATTTCTTTTCCGGCAGCACGAAGTCGCGGAAGTAATGAATCGCGTAACCGACAAGCTTATCGAGCTTCGGATGCGTCTTCGCCGTCACGCCCGGACGATAGCGGCCGATGAAGCCCCAGAGCGTTTCGGCATTCTCTGCATTCGATGAAGAGACAAGCGTGAGCAGCATCTGAAACGTAACAGGCATGTCCGGCTCCGGCGGATTGCCGGAATGCACGTGCCAGACCGGATTGCCGAGTCGCTGCTTCGGATCGGTCTGCTTGCGATAGCCTTCCAGGAATTGCTGATAGTCGTCGACGTTACGCGGGATCACGTCGAAGTAGAGCCGCTTCGCAGCCTTCGGCTCTCTATACATAAAGAGCGAGAGCGATTCCGGACTCGCGTAGCGCAACCATTCTTCGATGGTGAGGCCGTTGCCCTTCGACTTCGATATCTTCTGCCCCTTCTCGTCGAGAAAGAGTTCGTAGTTGAAACCTTCCGGCGGCGTCGCACCGAGCGCGCGCGCAATCTCGCCGGAGAGTTTCACTGAGTCGATCAGGTCCTTGCCCGCCATTTCATAATCGACGCCGAGCGCAACCCAGCGCATCGCCCAGTCCGGCTTCCATTGCAGCTTCACGTTGCCGCCGGTGACCGGCGTCTTCATGCGCTCTTTCGTTTCCGGATCTTCGTAGGTGATCGTACCCGCCTTCACGTCGTGTTCGACGATCGGCACCTGCAAAACGATGCCGGTGCGCGGACACACCGGAAGAAACGGAGAATAGGTGGACGCGCGCTCTTCGCGCAGCGAAGGCAGCATAATCGCCATCACCGCTTCGTAATTTTGCAGCACCTTGAGCAACGTCGCGTCGAAACGGCCGCTTTTATAATAAGTGGTCGATGACGCGAACTCGTATTCAAAACCAAACTGATCGAGGAAAGCGCGCAGCCGCGCGTTGTTATGCTCGCCAAAGCTCGGATGCGTGCCGAAAGGGTCCGCTACCTGCGTCAGCGGCTTGCCGAGATCTTTCTCGAGCATCTCCTTGTTCGGCACGTTGTCAGGCACTTTACGCAAGCCATCCATGTCGTCCGAGAACGCCAGAAGCTTCGTCTTGATCTTGTCGTCCGTGAGCACGCGGAAAGCGTGACGCACCATTGTCGTGCGCGCGACCTCACCGAAGGTGCCGATATGCGGCAGACCCGAGGGGCCGTAGCCGGTTTCAAAGAGAACTTCGTCCTTGGGTTTCTTCTTCAGGCGCGCGACGATCTTCTTCGCTTCCTCGAACGGCCATGCGTTCGAGGTTTCCGCTACTTCGCGCAAGTTCGCTGCCAAGGCAGCCGATTCGGACGCCATTCTTCTTTCTCTTTTTCGGGATCAGTAAAAGCCGACCGGGAAATAACGCAAATAGAGGTCGGTGAACACCCCGCGTTCCCAGAGGCGATAAAGCGCGTGGTTGAGCGCGCGGACGAGCGTGTCGTTGCCGGTTTTTACCGCGATGCCGACACCCTCGCCGAAAAAGCGGCTCTCGGTATAAGGCCCGCCGCGAAAGGCGCAGCAGCCCGCCGAATCCGAACCATTCAGCCAGAACGCGAGCGCAATACCATCGGCGAACGCAAGCTCCGCTTCACCGTTCTTCAACGCTTCGAAGGCCGCGGAAGCATTCGGAAAACTTCTGATTGCGGTCTCCGCGAAGAAGGTCCGGACATAGGCTTCATGTGCGCTCCCCGAGACAACCGCGACGCTCTTGCCCGCGATCAACTCCGGCGAGATTTCCTTGAGTATGGAATCTTTCTTCGCCGCGAAGCGCGCGGGGGTGCGGTAATAGCGGTCGGTGAAATCTGCCTTGGTCCGCGTCTCAGGCGTGATCGCGATCGATGCAATCACCGCGTCGCCCGCGCCGCCGTCGAGTGCGGCAAGCAAGGTGTCGAAACGGCGCACCTGCACCGTGCAGGTCACGGCGAGTTCGTCGCAGATCGCACGCGCAAGATCGACATTGAAGCCGATCGGCAAGCCGTTAGGCCCGCGGAAGTGAAACGGCGGATAATCGTCGTCCGTAAGAAAGCGGATGGTGGTCATGCGGCCGAGATTGGGCTTTTCGGGCCGCCGCTTCGGATCCCAGAAGCGCGGCACGAAGATTTCCTGTGCCTGCGCAACAGTCGGCAAAACGGCCGATCCCGGCACAAGGAGCAGTGCTGCGAGCGCATATATAAAGACGTTGCGCGGGAGGCGCTGCACGAAGCAAAATGGCCGCCGGGGATTGCTCATTATTTATTGTAACCGCTTGCCGGTCATTTTGCCGGAGGGATCAGGCGGCTCTTGTAAACGAGCGGTCCGGGGCGGGTAAAGTTGGCGTTCGAGCCCTCGGACGATAGGGCCGGCACTAAGGCTCCGCAGGAAACCGGCGAGGTTCGACACCCCTCGCCGACGCCGCGGGCGCAAACCGGTTTGGCGGAAGCAGGAGCGCTGTTCCGGCCTGTGCTCGATCTGCCCGTCGAGTTGCGCGCCTTGCGCGATCGCGTCGATCCGAATTTGCTTCGCTTTGCGGCGGCACGAGCCGAAACGCTCGGAATCGGCGCCGGCCTGATCGTCGCGCGCAGCGGCGTGATGCCCCCGGATGCAATGCTGGAAGCTTATGCGGCCGATCTCGGTGTCGGCATCGATCGGTTCGACGACGACACGGATTTGCTTATTGACGTGCAGGAGGTCCTGTCGACCGGCTTGTTGCCGCCGAGGGCAAACGATGGCGAGCGCAGGCAAACGGTCGCGCTCTTCGGCGATAACCTCAAAGCAACATACGAGCGAATTTCAAACGAACCGCTTGCTGCGAAAGAAATCCGGATCACTTCACCGGAGCGCTTGCGCGCATTCGTGGAACGCTCGCAAGCGGTAAAGCTCTCACAGACCGCCGCATTCGGGTTACTCGATAAACAGCCGGAATTTTCCGCAGGCTCCACGCGTTTCGCCCAATACAGAGCCGCGCTGCTCGCGGGCTTAACGGCCGTGGCGCTCTCGCTCTATTTCGTACCCGAGCCAACGCTGCTCGCGCTCGAACTTGTGCTCGCCGCGGTGTTTCTTACATGGGCGGCGCTGCGGGTGTTCGCGTGCGTCACCCAATCACAAGACGTCGAAAAACCGGCGATCAGCGATCGCGAGCTTCCGGTCTATACGATCCTGATTCCCTTGTATCGCGAGGCCGGAATCGTAGCGGAACTTGTCGAGGCCATCTCCGCGCTCAACTATCCGCGCGAGAAGCTAGACGTGAAACTCATTTTCGAGCCTGACGATACCGAGACGATTGCGGCGGCCAAGAAAATCAAGCTCGATCCTTGCTTCGAACTCGTGACCGCTCCGCTGCTCGGACCGAGAACGAAACCGAAGGCGCTGCGCGCGGCTTTGCCGTTTGCGCGCGGCGAATTCGTGGTGGTCTACGATGCCGAGGATCGCCCGCACCCGGATCAACTGCGCAACGCTTACGCGCGATTTCTCGACGGCGACAAGCAGCTCGCCTGCGTGCAGGCGAAGCTCGCGATCGACAATGCGCAGTCATCTTTTCTGACCGGACATTTCCGCGCGGAATATTCGGGTCTGTTCGACGTGCTGCTGCCGGCACTCGCAAAGCTCAGGCTGCCGGTGCCGCTCGGCGGCACATCGAACCATTTCAAAACGAAGGCATTGCGCGAAGTCGGCGGATGGGATCCGCACAACGTGACCGAGGACGCCGATCTCGGCGTGCGGCTCGCGCGCTTCGGCTACACGACCGGTGTCGTCGATTCTACAACCTGGGAAGAAGCGCCGGCGCAGCTTAGCGCCTGGCTGCCGCAGCGGACGCGCTGGATGAAAGGCTGGCTCCAGACCTACATCGTTCACATGCGCGATCCGTTGCTGTTGTTCCGGCAACTCGGATGGCGAGGCTTTCTTGCGTTTCAACTACTCATCGGCGGTAGCGTGCTCGCAGCACTCGTGCATCCGATCTTCGCTTTATGGCTGATCGCGGATTCGACGTTCGGGCCGCTGCTCTTGCCCGCGGAGACGTTCGGGCAATGGATGCAGAAAGCGCTGATCTTCGTCACGCTGACGAGCGGCTATCTCGCTTCCGGGCTTCTCGCGCTCGTCGGCATGCGCAGACGCGGTCTGCTATCGTCAGCCTGGGTGCTTCTGACCATTCCGATTTACTGGCTGTTGTTGTCGCTGGCTGCCTGGCGCGCGGTCGGAAAACTCATCACCGCACCGCACCAGTGGGAGAAGACCGCGCATGGCGTCGTCAAACGCGAGCGCGCCGTTACTTAAGAGTTCGTCTGTGGTGCGAGTACGGGCAGCGGCGAAAATCCAATCCGACCGAAACCCGGCAACTTGATTGCGGGATTTCTGAAATCGAGGCCGACGACGAGGCTCATGAAATTGATTTCAAATCCCTCGACCCAGCCGAGCTTAACGCCCGCGTAGCCCCAGAGATTGAGTTCGGCACCCGTGCGGCTATCGGTCAGCCCGGCGTAAAAGGCCGGACGAAAATCGCGGCCGACCGCGTTCGCAGGCAGCACCGCGCGCATTTCCGGAACCGCACGCAAAACCGTAGCGACGAAACTGTTCGAATTCGGCCCCGGCCAGATTTTGTAATCGCCGGAATTGCGCCAGCGATATTCTTTCACCGCCGCTTCGATACGCGGGATCATCGCTTCCGCTTGCGCGCCGCGCACATCCGCGATCACCGAAGGTGGCGTGCCGTACCAGCGGCCATCGGGCGCCCAGCCGTTCAGACGCACCGGGTTGCCCCAGCCGACGACATCGTATCGCGTCCACGATGCCGCACCTGCGCGCTTGAACACGATCCAGCTATGGATCGCGACAACACCCTTCCAGCCGCCGGTGCGGCCGGAAAGCACGAGAACGCGCGCATCGCTATGTTCGCTTGCGGGCGGAAGCGCGCGCACGCTCGACCAGTCGGCATCGCGCCAATTCATCGGGCGATCTTCGAACGCGAAAAGCGCGGCGCGCGCCGCGATCGGCAGCAGAAGTGCCGCAAAGAAGAGAAGGATCATGCTTTTCCGGAGGCGGCGGCGAGAGGGTTCGGCCATAACCGCAGATAGGTGCGCGATTTCGGCAGATCAATGACGGCTCAGAGCCGGCGGCGCAGATCCGCAGCTGCAGCATCCGCATCCCGCTTCAAATTAAAGGGAGCGATGAATTTGCCCTGCTTGTCCATCAGATAGACCACGGAAGTGTGATCCATCGTGTAGCCGCCGCCTTCGAGCGGCACGCGCTTGGCGTATACGAAGTACGCTTTCTTGATTGCCTCGACCTGCGCCGGCGAACCGCTCAACGCGGAAAGGCGCGGATGAAAGCTCGAAAGATAGAGTTTCAATTTTTCCGGCGTATCGCGCTCGGGATCGACGGTTACGAAAATCGCGTTGACCTTCTCCGAGTCTGTCCCAAGCCGGTTCAGGACTTCCGAAACCTCGAACAGCGTCGTCGGGCAGATATCCGGGCAGTGCGTGAAGCCGAAAAAAACCAAAAACGGCTTGCCGCGAAAATCGGCATCCGTGACAATCTTGCCATCCTGATTGACGAGCTCGAACGGACCCCCGACCGAAGACGGCCGCGTCACGTCGCGCGGTGCGAGCACCATGACGCCGGCTGTCAGCGCGAAAGCGCCGGCGACGAACGCGGCAAGGATCACAAGAATGCGGGCGGAACGGGTCATGGAATTTTCAGAAGCAATAGGCGATGCCCGCCGCGATCATTTCAAAAAAGAGCTTGGTGCCGAACCACGTCCACATAATTCCGGCGGCCGCGGCGAGCGCGCCGAAAAATGCCGCAGCGCCAATGACGAGCGGCCGCGTGGAAGGCGAGAAAGCATCGTTCGCGGGCTTGGCCATGAGCCTTAGCTAGGGTTCGCGGGCGCGCTCGTCAACAAAGCGAGTTCCGCGCAATTTACGCGCTGTTTTCGTCCGCCGCAGTGCACAGTCCCGTGCTGGTGGCATTGCGGAAACTTGGCTAGCCTTTGGGGACAAAGGCGGGCCGTCGCGCGACTGTCGCAATAGAGAGAACCCGCCGCGCTAGGATTCGGAAGAAACCCACCAAGGCGAGTGCTCCCATGAAACGCTCCAATCTGCTGATCGGCTTTCTGCTTGCTGCCGCGACTGTTCTCTCCACGCCCGCATCCGCGCAAACCGAAATTCAGTGGTGGCATGCGCTCACCGGCGCGAACAACGACGTGGTGGTGCGCCTCTCCGACGAGTTCAACAAGTCGCAGACCGAATACAAGGTCGTGCCGAGCTATAAAGGTGGCTATGCCGACACCATGAACGCCGGCATCGCCGCGTTCCGCGCGAGCAACGCGCCGCACATCCTGCAAGTATTCGAAGTCGGCACTGCAACGATGATGGCCGCAAAAGGCGCGATCAAGCCGGTCCATGTCCTGATGCAGGAAGCCGGCGAGAAGTTCGACCCATCCGCCTATTTGCCGACCATCACCGGCTATTACTCGACCTTGAAGGGCGAGATGCTTTCTTTCCCGTTCAATTCGTCGAGCACAGTGATGTGGTACAACAAGGACGCCTTCAAGAAGGCGGGCCTCGACCCGAACGCGCCACCGAAAACCTGGCCGGAAGTTTTCGCCGCCGCGAAAAAATTGAAGGCGGCCGGCTACGACACCTGCGGCTTCTCGAATGCATGGGCGACGTGGGTCAACATCGAGCAGTTTTCCGCCTGGCATAACCTGCCGATCGGCACCAAAGGCAACGGCATGGACGGTTTCGACACCGTACTCACGTTCAACAACGCGACGCTGGTGCGCCATCTCGAAACGCTGATCGAATTGCAGAAAGACAAAACCTACGACTACTCGGGCCGCACCAATACCGGCGAAGGCCGCTTCACGAGCGGTGAATGCCCGATCTTCCTCACGTCTTCGGGCTTCTTCGGCAACGTGGCAGCGAATGCGAAGTTCGATTGGGCAAATGCGCCGATGCCTTATTATCCGGATGTTGCCGGCGCGCCGCAAAATTCGATCATCGGCGGCGCTTCGCTCTGGGTGATGGGCGGCAAGAAGGCCGACGAATACAAAGGTGTGGCGAAGTTCTTCACCTTCCTCTCGCGCACCGACAAGCAGATCGAACTGCACCAGAAGTCCGGTTATCTGCCGATCACGAAGGCAGCATACGAACAGACGAAGTCGTCAGGCTTCTATAAAGAGAAGCCGCATCTCGAAACGCCGCTCCTCGAACTCACCAACAAAGCGCCGACCGACAATTCACGCGGGCTTCGCTTTGGCAACATGGTGCAGCTGCGCGACATCTGGTGCGAGGAAATCGAATCCGCGCTTTCCGGCAAGAAAACCGCCAAGCAGGCGCTTGACGATGCCGTGAACCGCGGCAACCAGTTGCTCCGCCAGTTCGAAAAGACCGTTTCGCGATAACAAGTAAGTAAAGGCAAGCGCGCATGCAAAAGCGGGCGATCTTCGGGGGCACGTCGCTCCCCTATCTCCTGCTTTTGCCGCAGCTTTTCGTCGTCGCGGTCTTTTTCTATTGGCCCGCGAGTCAGGCGGTGTGGCAGTCGTTCCTGCTGCAGGATGCGTTCGGCCTGAATACGAGCTTTATCTGGTTCGAGAACTATAAAGAGCTGTTCGAAGACACCAGCTACTACCGCACCATGCTCACGACCGCGGTGTTCGCGATCATGGTCGCGGGACTTTCGCTGTCGCTCGCGCTTCTCCTCGCGGTTCAGGCGGACAAAAGCATTCGCGGCGCGAGTGTCTACAAGACCCTTCTAATCTGGCCTTATGCCGTCGCGCCCGCAGTCGCCGGTGTCTTATGGATTTTCATGTTTCAACCTTCGCTCGGCGTGGTCGCGCAAGGGATTCGCGCGATGGGCTGGAACTGGAATCCGCTGCTCAACGGTAACGACGCTCTGACTCTTGTCGTCCTCGCATCGACCTGGAAGCAGATCAGCTACAATTTCCTCTTCTTCCTCGCCGGACTGCAATCGATCCCGCGCGCGGTGATCGAAGCGGCTGCGATTGACGGCGCCTCCCCTGCGCGGCGCTTCTGGACGATTATTCTTCCGCTCCTGTCGCCGACCATCTTCTTTCTGGTCGTCGTGAACATCGTTTACGTGTTCTTCGACACCTTCGGCATTATCGACGCAATGACGCAAGGCGGTCCCTCGAAGGCGACGGAAACGCTTGTCTATAAAGTGTTCTTCGATGGCCGGCTCGGCGGCAATCTCGGCTCGTCGGCCGCGCAATCCGTGATTTTGATGATCATGGTGGTCGCGCTCACCGCGGTTCAGTTCCGCTTCATCGAACGCAGGGTCGCGTACTGATGGTCGAGCATCGCGGACTAAGCAGCTTCCTCCCTTACGTCGTCCTGACGCTCGGCGTCGCGATCATCGCGTTTCCGGTCTATCTCTGCTTTGTCGGTTCGACGCACCCGCAGGATGTCGTGGCGAACGGAAAAATGCCGCTGGTGCCGGGCCCGCTCTTTTTCGAGACCTATTACAAGACGCTTTTCGTCGGCTCTTCGGGCAGCACACGCGAGCCGGTGTCCACGATGTTGCTGAACAGCTTCATCATGGCCTGCGTGATCGCGCTCGGAAAAATTTCGATTTCGATCATCTCGGCCTTCGCGGTCGTCTATTTCAAGTTTCCGTTTCGGATGGCGGCGTTCTGGCTAATTTTCATTACCTTGATGCTGCCGGTCGAAGTGCGCATTTATCCGACCTACAAGATCGCATCCGATCTTAATCTGCTCGACAGCTTTACCGGTTTGACAGTGCCGCTGATCGCATCGGCGACCGCAACTTTGTTCTTCCGGCAATTCTTCATGACGATTCCGGACGAACTGGTCGAAGCCTCGAAGCTCGACGGCGCGGGACCGCTGCGCTTCTTCTGGGATACGGTGCTTCCGCTTTCGCGCACGAACATCGCCGCACTCTTCGTCATTCTCTTCATATACGGCTGGAACCAATATCTCTGGCCCATCCTGATTACGACCCGCGACGACATGCAGACCATCGTGATCGGCATCAAAAAGATGATCGTGACCGCGGACGCGCTCACCGAGTGGAACGTGGTGCTTGCGACTGCGATGCTCGCCATGCTGCCGCCGGTCATGGTGGTCGTGCTGATGCAGCGCTGGTTTGTCAAAGGCCTGGTCGAAACGGAGAAGTGAGTACCGCATGGCGACCGTAGCGCTTACAAACATCAAGAAAATTTACCCGGGCGGCGTCGAAGCGGTGCGCGACGTTTCGCTTACCGTTCCGAACGGCTCTTTCACCGTTCTGCTCGGGCCTTCCGGCTGCGGCAAATCCACTTTGCTGCGCATGATTGCGGGGCTAGAGACCATCAGCGCGGGTACCTGCAAAATCGGCGAGCGCATCGTCAACGAGATCGAGCCCGCAGCGCGCGACATCGCGATGGTGTTCCAGAACTACGCGCTCTATCCGCACATGAGCGTGTACGACAACATGGCCTATGGCCTGCGTAACCGCGGCATGCCGAAACCTGAAATCGACAAGCGCGTGCGCGAAGCGGCAGCACTCCTTGCCATAGAAGATTTTCTGACGCGGAAGCCCCGCGCACTATCCGGCGGCCAGCGCCAGCGCGTCGCGATGGGCCGCGCCATCGTGCGCGAGCCGCTGGTTTTTCTGTTCGACGAGCCACTTTCCAATCTCGACGCGAAACTGCGCGTGACCATGCGCCTCGAGATCAAGCGGCTGCATAACCGGCTCAATGCGACCTCGATTTTCGTGACCCACGACCAGGTCGAGGCCATGACCCTCGCCGATCAGGTCGTTGTGATGAATACAGGACGGATCGAACAGATCGGCGCGCCGGGCGAAGTCTATAAGCACCCTGCCAGCCGCTTCGTCGCCTCCTTCATCGGTTCTCCCGCGATGAACCTGATGCCCGGAAAAATCGTCGAATCCGGCATTGTCGAAACACCAGGTGGCAAACTCCCCTTCGATGCGACGCGGTTTAGCGCAAGCGGCGAAGTCGAAGTCGGCGTGCGCCCGGAAGATATTCACGCGGCCGGCGACGCGAACGGGATTCCGTTCACGCCCGAACTCGTCGAAGAACTCGGCGCAACGCGGCTGCTGCACGGAAATTTCGGTGCAACGCCGATTATCGTCGCCATCCCCGCTTCCGGAACGGTGCACGAAAACAAGGAGATGCGGCTTTTGATCGACCCCGCCGCCGTGCATCTCTTCGACAGGAATACGGGACGTTCGCTCGCGCGATAACGCGTGAGCTTTCTCAAGGATTTTCGGGCTGACGAGCGACTTTCCGCCGTTGCAGCGTTTTCAAAATCAGCCAGCAAGTCAGCGCCCAGGCCGTGCCGAAGCACCACCCGGCGAGGACGTCGGTCGGATAATGCACGCCGAGATAAACGCGGCTTAACCCGATCAGTAAGACGAGCAGGATCGCGACGCCTATAAAATAGATTCTGAATACCAACGAACGATGCGTGCCTGCGAGCAACGCGCCTAACGTCAGATAAACCACGGCCGATAGCGCCGCATGGCCGCTTGGAAAACTCGCTGTGAAAACATCCGTGAGATGCGTGACAAAATCCGGCCTTGCCCGATCGAACAGCGCTTTCATGAAGGTGTTGATCGTGGTGCCGGTCACAGCAGCGATGACCACGAAATACGCAGTCGTGTTGTCGCGCAGCAGCAGAAGATAGCTTGCAACGAGCAAGACGACGATGGTCAACACTGTGTGGCCACCAAGCGCGGTGATGCTTCTTGCGGCTTCCAGCAGCCAGCCAGGACCAATGGGCCCATTCTGGTTTCGCATCGCGAGCAAGATTTCGCGATCGAATTGCGTCGCCTCGCCGCGCGCGAACAGCGCAATCGCCGCGAACAGCACTACAAATAAAACGATTGCGTAACCTTCGATGGATCTCAATTGCTACTTCTGCCTCGAGGCTAACCGCGCGCATGGAGCGCGGTTTTCAACACGCGGGCGTAATTACCGATAGCAAGTTTTGCAATCCGCGTCTCGGGCACGCCTTTGCGCCGCCAATGATCGATCACGAGTTTCAAATCGGCGAATTCTGACACCAGACTGTTCGGGCCGAGACCGTTGATATCGGTTCCAAACGCAACATGATCTTCGCCGAGCCATTCGACGAGTTCGAGCATACGATCGGCGTAACTCTCGAGCGTCTTGCCGACGTCCGACGTGAGCGCCCACAAACCGACAACGCCGCCCTTCTTTGCGATCTCTTTGGCCAATTCCAGCGACAATTGCCTCCGCCGCCAGATCGATGCCGTGGGCGCGGTTGATTTTTCTTTCACAATCGAGCCGTGAGACCAGATCAGAGGCACAGTAGAAGCAGCAAGCGCGGCCTTTGTCGTTTCGTCAGAGCAATGCGCAAGATCCAGCAGAATGCCGAGACGATTGCATTCTGAAACGACGCGCTTGCCTACGTCGCTCAAGCCTTTGTGCTGGCCCGGCGCGGTCTGAATATCGCCGAGCGAATTGCTGGTGTAATGGACGAGCTGCAATTGCCGGATGCCGAGACCATGCGCGAACTTCACACGGCCGGCATCGCTCTCGACGAAATTCGCGCCTTCGACCGACAGCACGACATGCGGCTTTCCCCGTAGCGCGAAATCGACATCGCGCGCGGTCAGTGTGATTTTTATCCCCTGCTCGGCGATATGACTTTTGATGCGGCCGAGTTCGCGTTGAAACCAGCCGAATGTTTCACCCGGTTTGGGAGCCGACTTTTCTTTGTAGGTCTTTACGTCGAACCAGAGCAAATCCCCGACTAGCGACCAGGCAATGAGCGTTGCATTGCCGCCCGCCATCGACCTCGCCAACGGGCGAAAGTGATATTTGCTTTCGGCGAAAAACGAATGCGTGTGCATATCGCCGACGAATACCGGCGCCTGGGCAAAGGCCCGTCCGGCAAAAGCGAGCGGGCTACTGAGAACACCTGCAACGAACGCTCTGCGGTTCATGCAATTGCCTTAAGAAGAACTGGAGCGGGTGAAGGGAATCGAACCCTCGTCATTAGCTTGGGAAGCTACTGCTCTACCATTGAGCTACACCCGCATTTCCAGGAACCATAGCAAGCCGGCAACGCCGGGCAAGCAGCCCGTCTGCCGTGCGTCGGTAACATCGTGGCGTGCTACTTACTGCGCGAGCGCGGTTTTCTTTATCGGTTCTCGACCGAAGAAAGTTTGAGACGTTTCTGCAGAGACCGCCTCACCAAACAAATATCCCTGACCCTGCTCACAGCCCTTCGCCAACAAGTCCGCGTTCTGGCCGCTGGCTTCGATACCTTCAGCAATAACGGTTAGGCCAAGACCTTGGCCAAGGCCAATGAGGGCACTAACGATTTCAGCGCTTTCCTTCTCGTTGCCCATCCGGCCGATAAAGCTACGGTCGATCTTGATCTTGTCGACCTTGAAATTTCGCAAGTGATACAAGCTCGAATAGCCGGTGCCGAAATCATCCAATGCGAGGCGAACGCCCGCATCGCGCAGAGAGCCCAGAACTTCCTGCGCCGCTTCGAGATCTTGCACGAGCGCGCTTTCGGTAATTTCAACTTCCAGTCGCCCGGGGCGAAGCCCGGCTTCGCCGAGGATGCTCAATACCCGCAACCCAAGCGTACGATCCTTCAACTGAACGGGAGATATGTTGAACGCGAGAATGACGTTATCCGGCCATGAGCAGGCGGCCTTGCAAGACCGCCGCAACAACTGGTCAGACAATTCGTGAATCATGCCCGTGTCTTCAGCGATGGGGATGAAACGATCCGGTGGAATATCGCCAAGATCTTTATGGGCCCAGCGTGCCAGCGCCTCAAAGCCGATGATTTCTTTCGTGTTCAAATCCACAAGCGGCTGGAAAAAGGGGCGGATATCTTCGGCGGCGATGGCTGCCCTTAACTCGCGCTCCATAAGTTCGCGCTCGCGGACGTGGCGGTCCATGTCGTCGTCGAAAAAACGCATTGCCGACTTGTGATCGGCCTTGGCTTTGTACAACGCAATATCCGCACGCCGCATCGTCTCAACTGCAGTCACGCCCGGGAAGGGAAACAGCGATATTCCGATACCGACGCCCAGCGAGTGAACGGCAGTGCCGACGCTTATAGGCTTCGAGAACGCATCGATCATGCGAAGCGCAATGCTTGTCGCCGCTTCGGGTCCAGCGAGATGCTGCGCGAGTACTGCGAACTCATCGCCGCCAAGACGGGCGACCAAATCGCCATTCCGGATTGCGCCAAGAAGCCGCTGACCGACTGCTATAAGAACCTCGTCACCAACACCGTGACCATGAATGTCATTGATTTGTTTGAAGCCATTAAGGTCTAGAGTCAGCAGCGCGTGAGCACTGTCCGCGCCCGGAGGAGCAGCGATCGCCGCACTCAATGCTTCGGTGAACTGGCGACGGTTGGGCAAGCCCGTCAACGGGTCCTGCATGGAGAGTTCGCGGGCATATTGTTCGGCGGTAATGCGCTTTTGTGTTTCGCGTTTCTGCTCGGCCGAGCGACGCCAAGCAAAAAGCAGCATCCCGATGCTTAGAACAGCACCGACAATAGGAAGTTCGTCTATCTCGATGGAATTCCGAATTGCATCTTGCCCTGTCACAAAGACATCGATTTCGTAGAGGACGTACACGATCACAGCTACGGTCGCAGCAATCAGAAATATATCCTGAAGCGGAGCTCGATTGCGAATGACAAAACTCCTTATGCCGCGGGTGACGGATAAAAACGACATATCCAACCTCACATGGGTTCGTTCTCCCGATAGCGATAGGCGAGAACGAATAAGAACCGCGAAAGGATGCGTTGCTCTTGCCTATACGGTTAAGAATGGATGTTGCTCGATGGAACAGGGTGCGTCTGCTGAGTGATTGCGATTGATTGCGGGAAATACTTGCTGCGCAGCGAAAAACAGGCGTGGCGTGCGGGCGGCGCTACCTGTAGACGAGTTCACCTCCGAGATAGCTGCTGCTTGCCTTCTAGTATTTCCCTGTTTTAATGCCGCGCCCGAAGCGGCAGGGAGAAGTCCGTGGCCAAGCGCGCGAATCCGAAACGTCTGATCAAAGCGACCTGGGGCGGCGCGCCGCTCGAGAAGACGCGGCATCTCCTCGAACATCCGACCACCGAGCGCATTTTCGCCGGCCTGATAATCCTGAACGCAGTAGTACTGGGTTTAGAGACCAGCCAGTCCATCATGGCGCGCTATGGCTGGTTCCTCGATCCGCTCGACCACATTCTGCTCGGCATCTTCGTCGTCGAAGTATTGGTCCGGCTGATCGTAACGGGCCGCGGCTTCTTCCGCGATCCGTGGAACGTCTTCGATTTCATCGTGATCACGCTCTCGCTGATGCCGCAGACCGGACCGCTCTCGGTGCTACGTGCGCTCCGCATCCTGCGTGTGTTGCGTCTCGTCTCCGCGGTGCCGACGCTGCGCCGCGTCGTCGGCGGTCTCATTCAATCGATGCCGGGCATCGGCGCAATCGCATTCCTCTTGTCGCTCGTCTATTACTGCTTTGCCGTGATGGCGACGAACCTGTTTGCGGATGCCGTACCGGAAGCGTTCGGCACCATGGGGCGTTCGGCCTATTCGCTCTTCACCGTAATGACTCTGGAAGGCTGGAACGAACTCGCGAACAAGGTGATGGAGAAGCACCCATACGCGTGGCTCTTCTTCATTCCTTATATTCTGACCACGACTTTCACGGTGCTGAACCTCTTCATCGCAATCATCGTGACCGCGATGCAGAGCGAAGCCGATAAAATCCGCGAAGCCGAGATGAAAGAGCACCGCGAAGAGCAAGAGGCGATCGAAAGCATCAGCATCAAGGAATCGACGGTGCTGAAGGAGCTGCGCGAATTGCGCGCTGAAGTTCGTGCGCTCAAAGGCGGACGAACGAAGAAAGCTTAACGCGGCAGCGGCTTGAAGTGCTTCGAAAGCTTCAGGCCCTGCGCCTGATAGTTCGAGCCTACTTCGCCGTATAGTTTTTCCGGCCGCTCCGTGAGCCGCTCATAGACCAGCCGCCCCACGATCTGTCCGTCTTCGAGGATGAACGGCACTTCACGCGAGCGGACTTCAAGCACTGCGCGCGCGCCGTGCCCGCCAGCCGCAGCGTGTCCGAAGCCGGGATCAAAGAAGCCCGCATAGTGCACACGGAATTCACCGACCAGCGGATCGAACGGCACCATTTCGGCGGCGTGATCCGGCGGCACATGCACCGCTTCTTTCGAAGCAAGAATATAAAAAGCGTCCGGATCGAGCACGAGACGGCGCGATGGATGTGCCGGAATCGGCTCCCAGAAATCCATTACTTCATAGCCCGCACGCTTGTCGACATCGATCAGACCGGTGTGGCGCTTGGCGCGGAAGCCGGCATAGCCGTTGCCGAAATCAGAGAGATCGACCGAGACCGCGACACCGCCGCCGAGTAGATCGGGCTCCACCGCGCTGACCAGTGTCTCACGCGCCTGCAGCGCTGCGAGTTCTTTCATGTCGAGTTTCGCATGACCGCGGCGGAAGCGGATCTGCGAAAGACGCGAACCGCGCCGCACGAGAATCGGGAATGTACGCGGAGAAATTTCGAGATAGAGCGTGCCTTTGTACCCCTGAGGGATCGTGTCGAAGGCAGCGACGCGGTCCCCGATCACGCGCGTGAAAACGTCGAGACGGCCGGTCGAACTTTTCGGATTGGTTGCGGCGGCGATGTCCGCGGGCAGCGCGAGATGCTCTTCGACTTCGACGATATAGACACAGCCGGTTTCCAGCACCGTGCCGTCTTCATTTAAAGTAATCGAATGCAGCGCGAGGTCTTCGAGACGCGCGGAGATCGGTGTCTTGCTCGACGGCAAAAAGCTGGCGCGAATGCGCCATGCGCGCGCGCCGAGACGAAGATCGAGTGAGGCCGGCTGAATCTGATCCGCGTCGAATGCACGATCCGCAACAATCGCTTTTGCATCGGCAAGCTCGCGGATCGCGCGTGCCGGCAGAATGCCTTGGGCGGTTTGTGGGATGCGATGAACGGCTGCCGTCTCCATCTATGACACCTAGAATAGGCAGAACTTGACGCCAAGCGATGCCTTGGCATAATCCCCGCACTTCGTGGTCATTTGAGCCGGCCGGCTTGCAGCCACGTAAAACAAGTCGCTAAAAGGCCGGGGAGACGTGTGTCACCCGGCTTATGGGGCTAATCCCCCGGCCGGGTTTTTGTTTGGAAGGACCACGTCGATGACCGTGAAGACCCCCCGCCCGGTTCCGGAATCCGCCTCGCTGCGGCCGGAAACCCGGCTGATCCATTCGGGCATCCTGCGCTCGCAATTCGGCGAGAACGCGGAAACGCTCTATCTCACCCAGAGCTTTGTCTACGATACCGCCGAGCAGAGCGCTGCGCGCTTCAAAGGCGAGGACGACGGTTTCATCTATTCGCGCTTTTCCAATCCGACGGTCGCGATGTTCGAAGAGCGCATTCGCGCGGTGGAAGGCGCGGAAGCCTGCCGCGCAACGGCAACCGGCATGGCGGCGGTCACTTCCGCGCTTCTTTGTTTTCTCAAAGCCGGCGACCACGTCGTCGCAGCGCATGCGCTGTTCGGTTCCTGCCGTTATGTCGTCGAGGAATTGCTGCCGCGGTTCGGCATCACGTCGACGCTGATCGAAGGCACTGACCTGAAGGCGTGGGAAAATGCGATCCGTCCCGAAACGAAGGCGTTCTTCCTCGAAAGCCCGACCAATCCGACGCTAGAAATTCTCGACATCGCGGCGATTGCCAAAATCGCGAAGCGCGCAAAAGCATTGCTTGTCGTCGATAACGTCTTCGCGACACCAATGCTGCAAAGGCCGCTCGAACTCGGCGCGGATATCGTTTGTTACTCTGCGACCAAGCACATCGACGGCCAGGGCCGTTGCCTCGGCGGCGCGATCCTCGCTTCCGAACAGTTCGTGAAAGATCACCTGCATACTTTCCTGCGTCAGACCGGTCCTTCGATGTCGCCGTTCAACGCGTGGGTTCTGCTGAAAGGCATCGAGACGCTGCAGATCCGCGTCGAGAAAGCGCAGGACAACGCGATGAAGATCGCGGATGCGCTGGCCGGAAAGCCGAAGCTGAAAAAGGTGATCTATCCGTTCCGGAAAGATCATCCGCAATACGAGCTTGCCAAGAAGCAGATGAAGGGCGGCTCGACGCTGCTCTCCTTCGAGGTCGAAGGCGGTCAGGCCGGCGCGTTCCGTTTCGCGAATGCGCTCCGGCTCATCCGCATCTCGAACAATCTCGGGGACGTAAAAAGTCTGATCGTGCATCCGGGAACGACGACGCATCAGCGTTTCACGCCGGAGGCGCGTGCGGAAATGGGCATAGGCGAAGGCCTGTTGCGGCTTTCCGTCGGTCTGGAGCACGTCGACGACCTGATCGAAGATCTGTCTCGCGGACTTGCCGCCCTCTGATAGTATCGGCGCATGTACCGCACGACGACCAGACACGTTCAGATTACGGTAACCCCGGAATATTCGTCCGACCGCTCCGAGCCGGGCGAGAACGAATATTTCTGGGCTTACACGATCGAGATTCTCAATCTCGGCGAAGAAGCCGTGCAGTTGATCTCGCGGCACTGGAAAATCACCGACGCGAACGGCCGCACCGAAGAAGTGAAGGGTGCCGGCGTAGTCGGCAAACAGCCGGTGCTGAGAAAGGGCGAGCGCTTCGAATATACGAGTGGCGTGCCGCTCAATACACCATCGGGCCTGATGTCCGGCACCTATCAGATGGTGACGGAAGACGGTGACGATTTCGACGCCGAAGTGCCGGCCTTTTCGCTCGACAGTCCGTCGGCGAAAAAAGTGATGCACTAGTTCTTCGGCTCAACCTCACCCGGCTCGAACGGATACACCCGCCCACAAAATTCGCAGGTCACGACGATCTTGCCGTCCTTGACCATGTCGGCGCGGTCTTCCGGCGTGAAACTCTTCAGCATGTCGTAGACGCGGTCGCGCGAGCAGGAGCAATGCGCCTGCACGGGCAACGCGTCGAACACGCGCACGCCGCGCTCGTTGAAAAGACGCCACAACAGACGTTCGCTCGAAAGCGACGAATCGAGTAGTTCGTGATCCTCGATGGTCTCGACCAGCGACTTCGCCTCAAGCCAAGCGTCGTCTTCCTTTACTTCGTGCTTCGGCGTGCCTTCCGGCGCATCGCCCGGATCGATGTCGCTCTGCAACGCACGGGAAGATTCCGGCGGCAGGAATTGCACAAGCAAACCGCCCGCGCGCCAGCGCATTTTTTCGCCGGCAAGCATTTCTTCGCCGACCGCGATGCGTACGCGGGTCGGAATCTGTTCGGAATTCTGGAAATAAGTATGCGCGGCTTCTTCGAGCGAAGCGCCGGAAAGCGCGACGATGCCCTGATAGCGCTGCGCTTCGCTCCCGGTTTCGACCGTCATCGCGAGATGGCCGTTGCCAAGCAATTGGCCGGTCGAAGCCTTGCTCGCATCGGCAAGACGCGCGCGGTTGAACCGCGCATAAGCGCGGACTTTCTCCGGCGCGACGACGTCTACGACCATAAAGTCGATCGGTCCGTCGGTCTGCGTCTGCAAGATCAGACGCCCCACGTCCTTCAGCGTCGAGCCGAGCAGCACCGCAAGCGTCACCGCTTCCGAAAGCGCGCGCGAAACCTGCGGCGGGTAGTTGTGGTTCTCGATCGTCTTATCGAGCGCTGCGCCAAGCCGGACGACGCGGCCGCGCACGTCGAGCGGCTCGACGGCGAACGGCACTACCTTGTCGTCGTCGGGCTGCTGGTTCGGCAAACGCGCGGTCTGTTCCGCGCTCATGCTGCCGGCGCTCCCATGCACCAGGCCAGAATGCCCTTCTGCGCATGCAGGCGATTTTCCGCTTCGTCAAACACGACCGACTGCAGGCTATCGATCACTTCATCGGTGACTTCTTCGCCGCGATGCGCAGGCAGGCAATGCATGAAGATCGCGTCCGGCTTTGCGTGCTTCATCAGTGCCCGATTGACCTGATAGGGTTTCAGAATGTTGTGGCGGCGCTTGGCTTCCTTGTCGCCCATCGACACCCAGGTGTCGGTGACGATGCAGTCCGCAGCATCCACCGCCTCTTCCGGATCCCGCATGAAACGGATCGCAGCGCCGGATTCCTTCGCCCATTTCACGACCGGCGGTTTCGCCGCGAAATCCCGCGGGGTCGCGACATTCAGTTCGAATTCGAAACGCGCGGCGGCATGCACCCAGGAGGTGAGCACGTTATTGGCGTCACCCGTCCAGGCCACCTTGCGGCCCTTGATCGAGCCCTTGTGTTCTTCGAACGTCATCACATCCGCCATCACTTGACAGGGATGCGAAAGTTTCGTGAGGCCGTTGATCACCGGCACGGTGGCGTGCGCCGCGAGCTCCTGCAGCGATTTGTGATTGAGAATGCGGATCATGATCGCATCGACATAGCGCGACAGGACGCGCGCGGTGTCGGCGATGGTCTCGCCGCGGCCGAGCTGCATTTCCGAGCCCGTCAGCATGATCGAATGGCCGCCGAGTTCGTACATCGCAGCGTCGAACGAGACGCGCGTGCGGGTCGATGGCTTCTCGAAAATCATCGCAAGCTTGCGGCCGGCAAGCGGCTTCTTCGGCTCGCTTGCGCGCTTCGCTTTCAGGCCGGACGCAAGCGAAAGAATTTCCCGCAGCTTCTGGCCCGAGAATTCGGATAGATCGAGGAAATGATGGACGCCGTTCATACTCACTACGCGGCTCCCTTGGTGGTTGCCGCTTCGAGTTTCCGGCATGCCGCCGACATCTTCACGATCGCTTCGTTGATTTCTTTTTCGGTAACGATCAGCGGCGGCAGCAGGCGAACGACGTTTTCGCCCGCCGCGACCGTAAGCAGTCCCTCGCCGATGCCCGCAGTGACGAAATCGCCGTTCGGCACCACAGTCTTGACGCCGAGCAGCAGGCCCTGGCCGCGTACTTCGGCAATGATCGCCTTATACGTGTCTTTCAGTTCCGCGAGCCGTTGCTTCGCGAACAAGCTCATCTGCTGCACATGCTCGAGAAAACCGGGCGCCAACACCTGATCGAGTACGGCATTCGCCACCGCCATCGCGAGCGGATTGCCGCCGAAGGTCGAGCCGTGCGTGCCGGGCGTCATGCCCTTGCCGGCCTCGGCAGTCGCCAGACAAATACCCAACGGAAAACCGCCGCCGATGCCTTTGGCGACCGCCATGATGTCGGGCGTCACGCCTGACCACTCATAGGCAAATAATTTTCCGGTGCGGCCGACACCGGTCTGCACTTCATCGAAAATCAGAAGCAGGCCGTGCTTGTCGCAAAGCTCGCGCAGCGCTTTCAGAAATCCCGGCGGCGGAACGCGGATGCCGCCTTCGCCCTGAATGGGCTCAATGATGATGGCCGCGGTCTCGCTCGTAATCGCCTTTTTGACGGCTTCGAGATCGCCGAACTTCACCTGCACGAAGCCGGGCATACGCGGGCCGAAGCCTTCGAGATATTTCTCGTTGCCGGTCGCAGCGATGGTCGCAAGCGTGCGGCCGTGAAACGCGCCGTCGAAAGTGATGATCTGGTTCCGCTCGGGCTTGCCCGACACGGACTGATACTTCCGCGCCATCTTGATCGAGCATTCCATCGCTTCCGCGCCGGAATTTTGGAAGAAGGCGGTGTCGGCGAAGGTGTTTTCGATCAGGCGCCTGGCGAGTTTCTCGCCTTCCGGAATCTTGTAAAGGTTCGAGACGTGCCAGAGCTTCTGCGCCTGCTCGGTTAGCGCTTTGACCAGCGCCGGATGCGCGTGGCCAAGCGCGTTCACGGCCACGCCGGAACCGAAATCGAGGAACTTTTTGCCGTCGGTCGAGGTCAGCCAAGCGCCTTCGCCACGCTCGAAGCTCACGTCGGCGCGCGAATAGGTCGGCAGTACGGGCGCGATCATTTCATGCGCCTCCTCGGTTACCCTCGTTTGAAGCCCCAAAACGAAATCTGCCGCCCATTACGAGCGGCGCGACGGACCATCCTGGAACTGGTTGCCCTTATTTACAACGCGCCCCCCAATGGTTCAACCAGCCGCGGGCCGACTCGAAACCGTCACAACTGTGGGGAAAAACGCATTGCAGGCTAGGGACTCTTGAAGCGCAGAGTCTGCCTATTGTAGCGTTTTATCTGTCGAATACGACATATCGTGCGGCGGACGACCTCAGGCGTAGTGTGAACGGCCCATCCGGTAGACGGGAGAAACCCCGATTCCGGCGAGCGCGGAAGGATTCCGCCTCGGGGACCCCACCGAGCCTAGGAAAAGGGGACATAGAATGAGCTGGACCGACGAACGAGTAGAGCTACTCCGCAAGCTCTGGGCCGATGGCCTCTCAGCGAGTCAAATTGCCGCGGAATTGGGTGGCATCACCCGTAACGCCGTGATCGGCAAGGTGCACCGGCTGCAGCTTTCGGGCCGCGCCAAGCCATCATCTTCCGTGCCGCGCATCCGCAAGCCGCGGACCACAAACGGCGTCATTCGGCCGCGCATGCGCTACGCCGGCAACAACGCGCTCGCACCCGACTACGCGCGCGAAGCGCGGCCGGATCTGGATCCGCTGGCGAATGTCGTGCCGATTGGTCCACGGGTTTCAATTACCGAACTGAACGAAAACACCTGCCGCTGGCCGGTGGGCGACCCGGGTTCGGACGAATTCGGCTATTGCGGCGCCAAGCCCAAGGCAGGCGTGGTCTATTGCCCCTATCACGCGCGCGTTGCCTATCAGCCGCTCGCCGACCGGCGCCGCGAACGCCGTGCCGCGCAGGCACGCTGACCAAAGACGTTGATTAAGCCGCGGTTTCCGCGAAGCGTTCGTTGAAAGAATATCCCGATCCGCGCACGGTGCGGATCGGATCGGCTTCCTTGCCCCGCGTGAGCGTCTTGCGTAGACGGCCGATGTGCACGTCAACCGTGCGCTCGTCGATATAGACGTCCCTGCCCCAGACCGCATTCAAGAGCTGCTCGCGCGTGAACACGCGGCCGGGCGACGTCATCAGAAATTCCAGCAGGCGAAACTCGGTCGGACCGAGATGCACTTCGCGGATCCCGCGATGCACGCGTTTCTTTTCGCGATCGAGTTCGATGTCGCCGGATTTCAACTGCAGCGAAACCTGCTCGGGACTCGCGCGGCGGAGTAGCGCGCGCACACGCGCGACAAATTCCGGCACCGAGAACGGCTTCACCATGTAGTCGTCGGCGCCGGTCGACAAACCGCGTACGCGTTCGGCTTCTTCGCTGCGCGCGGTCAGCATCAGTATCGGCAGACGCTCGGTCTCCGACCGGGCGCGCAGACGGCGGCAAAGTTCGATGCCGGAGAGGCCGGGCAGCATCCAGTCGAGCACGACGATATCCGGCAGATTTTCTTTCAGCCGGATTTCGGCTTCGTCGCCGCGATTCACGGTCTCGACGTCGTAGCCCTCGCTCTCCAGATTGTAACGAAGCAGCACCGAGAGTGCGTCTTCGTCTTCGACCACCAGAACCTTCGGCTTCATGCAGGTTTGTTCCGGTTACGCTTTCGTCTGCGGATAAGCGACGCTCGTCATGCTGGTCGTATCCGACTTCGGACGCTCATCGATAAGCTGTTCGCCGACTACAAGATAGTGGACGGTTTCGGCGATGTTGGTCGCGTGGTCGCCGATGCGCTCGACGTTCTTCGCCGCAAAGAGGAGATGCGTGCACATCGTAATCTGGCGCGGATCTTCCATCATGTAGGTCAGCAACTCGCGGAACAACGAGGTGTAAAGATCGTCCACCGCGCCGTCGCGCTTCCAGACCGCCATGGCGCGGACCGCATCACGGGCACCGAAAGCATCGAGCACTTCTTTGAGCTGCTCGAGTACGATCTCGCTCATATGCTCGACGCCGCGCAGGAGCGCAGGCGCCTGGTACTCGCCTTTGAGGGCAAGCACGCGCTTCGCGGTATTCTTGGCAAGATCGCCGACCCGTTCGAGGTCGTTGCAGATGCGGATTGCCGAAACGACTTCACGAAGATCGACCGCGAGCGGCTGACGCTTGGCAATCAGCGTGATCGCGTCTTCCTCGATCTCGCGCTGGAGTTGGTCGAGACGTGTATCGCCTGCGATCACGCGCTGCGCGAGAATGGTGTCGCGCTTGATCAGCGCGTCCGTTGAATCGACCACGGCTTTCTCGGCAAGCCCGCCCATTTCGGCGACCTTGCGATTGATGTCGCGGAGTTCGTTTTCAAAAGCTGTAACGATATGGCTGGCCATGATTTTTTCCGCCGGCGTTAGCCGAAGCGTCCCGTGATGTAGTCGAGGGTTCTATTGTCCTTGGGAGTGGAGAACATCGTCGTGGTCGGCCCGGCTTCGATCAGATCGCCGAGATACATGAAAGCAGTGAGATCCGCGACGCGGGCCGCTTGCTGCATATTGTGGGTGACGATCACGATCGTGAAGTCGCGCTTCAATTCGTCGATCAGTTCCTCGATCTTTGCAGTCGAAATCGGATCGAGCGCGGAGGTCGGCTCGTCGAACAGCACGACTTCGGGCTTCACCGCGACGGTGCGCGCGATGCAAAGACGCTGCTGCTGGCCACCCGAAAGACCGAGCGCCGATGTGTGCAGCCGATCCTTCACTTCGCCCCAGAGCGCGGTGCGGACGAGGCTCGATTCCACGATCGCGTCCATCTCGGCGCGCGATGGCTTCTGGTAGAGCTTCACGCCGAAGGCGATGTTGTCATAAATCGTCATCGGAAACGGCGTCGGCTTCTGGAACACCATTCCGACCTTGGAGCGCAGGTAGTTCGCGTCGAGCTTCGGATCGAGGATGTTTTCGCCGTCGAGCATGATCGTGCCCTCGGCGCGCTGGCCCGGATAAAGTTCATAGATGCGGTTCAGGATGCGCAGCAGCGTAGACTTGCCGCAACCCGAGGGGCCGATCAACGCAGTGACGCGCTTCTCGAACAGCGGAAGCGTAATGTCTTTCAGAGCTTTGTTGTCGCCGTAGAAAAAGGACAAATCCTTGATGTCCATTTTCGGCTTCGCATTCGAAAGCGAATCCGCGGAGGCGTGAACTGCAAAATTAGCCATCAGACTGTCCTCTTCGACGAAAGCAGGCGGGCAACGATGCTGAGCGTCAGCACCGCAACGGTGATTAACAAGGCGCCGGTCCAGGCGAGCCGCTGCCAGTCTTCATAGGGGCTCAACGCAAACTGGAAGATGACAACCGGAAGACTCGGCATCGGCGCGAGCAGGCTCGTGCTCCAGAACTGGTTGTTCAGCGCGGTAAAGAGAAGCGGCGCGGTTTCGCCCGAGATACGCGCAATTGCGAGCAGGATGCCGGTGATAATTCCGGTCTTTGCCGCGCGATAGCTAACTTGGCGGATCACATGCCAGCGTGGCGCACCAAGCGCGGCGGCTGCTTCGCGCATCTGGCTCGGCACCAGCAAAAGCATGTCTTCGGTCGTACGCACGACGACTGGAATGACAAGGATGGCAAGCGCTACTGCGCCGGCGATGCCGGAGAAGTATCCCATCGGCCGGACCATGATGCCGTAGACGAAAAGACCTATCACGATCGAAGGCGCGGAAAGCAGGATGTCGTTGATGAAGCGAACGACGTCGGTGAGCTTCGAGTGACGGCCGTACTCAGCCATATAGGTGCCGGCGAGAACTGCGATCGGCGTACCGATCAGCACACCCAGAATGGTCAGGATCAGGCTGCCGACGATTGCATTGAGCAACCCGCCCGAACTACCGGGCGGCGGCGTCATTTCCGTGAAAACCGCAAGGTTCAGACCGCCGATGCCTTTGATGAGCAGCATCGCGAGAATGAGTATGAGCCACGTCAGCCCGAAGAGCGCGGTCGCAACCGACATCGCCATATGGAAGCGGTTGCGAAGCATCCGGCGCTTGTAGAGACCTTGATCCATGACCTTAGCCTCCCGCGCGCTTGTTCAGGCTGGCGAGCAACAGGCGTGCAGCCGCAAGAACGATGAATGTGATGACGAAAAGGATCAGGCCGAGCGACATCAGCGAAGAGGTGTGAAGCACCTGGATCGCCTCGACGAATTCGTTCGCGATACTCGCGGAAATCGTCGTGCCGGGCTGCAGGATCGAGGCGCTGATGCGATGCGCGTTGCCGATGACGAAAGTAACCGCCATCGTTTCGCCGAGCGCACGGCCAAGCGCGAGCATGATGCCGCCGATGACGCCGGCGCGGGTATAGGGAAGCACGACCTTCCAGACCACTTCCCAGGTCGTTGCGCCTAAACCGTAAGCCGACTCTTTCAGAACCGGCGGCACGGTGTCGAAGACGTCGCGCGTAATCGAGGCGATGAAGGGCAGCACCATGATCGCAAGAATGAGTCCCGCTGTCAGAACGCCGATGCCATAAGGCGGACCGGAGAATATCCATCCCAGTCCCGGAACGTTGCCGAGCGTCGCGATCATCAGCGGCTGCACGTGCTGCTGCAGGAATGGCGCGAAAATAAAGAGGCCCCAGATGCCGTAGATGATCGAGGGAATGCCCGCGAGCAGTTCGATTGCAGTGCCGATGGGCCGGCGCAACCAGATCGGGCAAAGTTCGGTAAGAAAGATTGCGATGCCGAGACCGATAGGAACCGCGACCAGCATGGCGATGATCGACGTGACCAGCGTGCCGTAAATCGGGGCGAGCGCACCGAAGCGCTCTTTCACCGGATTCCACTCTTCGGTCCAGATAAAGCTGAGACCGAATTCTTTCAGAGCCGGGATCGATCCTTCGACCAGCGTGAAGATCACGCCGAACAGGATCAGCAGAACGAACGCCGCAGCGGCACGCGTGAAATTCTTGAAAAACTTATCGGTAAGAATCAGCCGGCCTAACGATGCGCGGCGAGGATCTTGCGGCTTTTCCGTTACGCGAGCTTCCGCCGGATCGAATGTTAACTCAACCATACCCGCCCCCTGCGGCCGCGCTGTATTTGGAAAGTTTTTGTTTTCGTTCATTTTTCTGCAGACCTGTGGGGACCGTGGTTCGATCCCCACAGACCGCAGTTAGCGAGCGTCGTAGCGCTTTCGCGTTACGAGCCTTGGTTGTAGAGCGGCTTGCCGTCGGTGCCTTTGATTTCGCCCCACGCCTTACGAACGAGAGCGACGGTGGCGTCCGGCAGCGGCACGTAGTCGAGCGCTTCGGCTTCCTTGGCGCCGTTCTTGTACGCCCAGTCGAAGAACTTGAGCGCATCCGTCGCCGCAGCAGCGTCAGCCGGCTGCTTGTGGATCAGGATGAACGTGGCACCGGCGATCGGCCAGGTCTTTTCGCCAGCCTGATCGGTGATGATCAGGTTGAAGCCCGCGGCCTTGGCCCAGTCAGCGCCAGCAGCGGCAGCCTGGAAGGCAGCAATGCTCGGCTCGACGGTCTTGCCGTCCTTGTTGATCATGTTGAGATGCGTGAGCTTGTTCTGCTTCGCATAAGCATATTCGACGTAGCCGATCGCGCCCTTCGTCTGCGCAACGGTGTTGGCAACGCCTTCGTTACCCTTGGCGCCGATGCCTACAGGCCACTTCACAGCGGTCGAAACGCCGACCTTGTCGTCCCATTCCTTGCTCACCTTGCCGAGATAGTTGGTGAAGAGGAACGTTGTGCCCGAGCCGTCCGAGCGATGCACGATGGCGATCGCGGTGTTCGGCAGGTTCACGCCCGGGTTCAGCTTGGCGATTGCCGGATCGTTCCAGGTCTTGATGTTACCGAGGAAAATCTGACCGAGGGTCGCGCCGTCGATCTTGATCGATCCCGGCTTGATGCCATCGAGATTTACAACCGGGACAACGCCGCCGATCACGGTCGGGAACTGCACGAGACCGTTCTTCTCGAGATCTTCAGCCTTCATCGGCGCGTCGGTCGCACCGAAGGTCACGGTCTTGGCAACGATCTGCTTGATGCCGCCGCCCGAACCGATCGACTGATAGTTCAGATTGACGCTCGCGACCTTCTTGTAGCTGTCAGCCCACTTTGCGTAGACCGGATAGGGGAAGCTCGCGCCGGCACCCGAGATGTCGGCAGCGAGTACGGTTCCGAAAATCGTCGCGGCGGCGAGAACGCCGGAAGCCGCGAGAAGAGTCAGGGATTTCTTTTTCACGGAGATTTACTCCTTCCTGTGAAAACTTGTCCGATCGGCAGCCTTGCTGCCTTTCCTCACCGGACGCCGGACTCCTATGGACCGGCCGTCTCGCTTCTATGACGCTCCCATGACGGCTACATGACAGCGTAAGCGACTAAAATATTTGAAGAATCTGCGTAGAATGCGCCGGATCAACCGGTGGACAACGGAAAGCGCACCGAAAAGACCGCGCCTTTGCCCGGCTCGCTTTCGATCACAAGACGTCCGCGATGCCGCGCCGCAATATGCTTCACGATCGCAAGGCCCAATCCGGTGCCGCCCTGCTCGCGGCTATGCGCGACGTCGACGCGGTAGAAGCGCTCGGTCAGGCGCGGCAGATGTTCGGGTGCGATACCCGGCCCGAAATCGCGCACCGAAAGCACCCCATCCGCATTATCGGTGCGCAGTTTGATTTCGACGCGCTTGCCGCTCGCGCCGTATTTCAGCGCGTTCTCGACCAGGTTTTCGATGAGGCGGATCAGTTCGTCCCGCTCTCCGCGCACAATGACGGGCGAGGACGGCGCTTCGAGTGCGATCTCGACACCGCGGTCGCGCGCAAGCGGGCTCAGAGAATCCCGCACATGTGCCGTCAAAGGAACGAGATCGACCGCGGTTTCCGGCGGACGGTGAACGTTCATTTCGACGCGGGAGAGCGAGAGCAGGTCGTCGATCAGCCGCGACATGCGCCGCGCCTGTTCGCTCATGATGTTCAGGAACTTGTCCCGCATCGCCGGATCGTCACGCGCAGGCCCGCGCAGAGTATCGATGAAACCGGTGACGGAGGCGAGCGGTGTGCGCAGTTCGTGGCTTGCGTTCGCGACGAAATCCGCCCGCATCTGATCGACCCGCATCGCCTGCGTGAGGTCGCGGAAGACGAGCATCACAAGATCCGGCGCACCGGATTTCGCGTCCCGGTCGAAGCGGATCGGCAGAATATGCGCTTCGAAGGAGCGCTCGACCGGCACGCGGAGATTGAACGCGACCAGACGCGAGGTGCCGGAGATTCCGGCTTCGCGCACGGCCTCGATCACGTCAGGCGCGCGTAGCGTGAGCGAAACAGGCGAGCCGATCCGCGCGCGGCCGAGCATGGTTTCCGCGGAACGATTGCCGCAAAGCACGATGCCGGCACGGCTCAGGAGCAGCGTTGGCTCCGGATAAGCCTCGACGAGCGCGGCAAGGCGCGGGTCGAGCTTCTGCTCGAGACCTTCGCCGGGCAGCGTCGTGTAATAGGAACTGTCGCTCATGCGGTACTTACTAGCGCGGCAGGCGCGCACGGGGAACAGTACGCGACAATGGCTGCGGCAGCGCCGCTGTGGTATCGGGTTTAATCCTTGGGACAAGGAAAGCCATGTTCAGAACATTTGCGTTAGCAGGGCCAAGATTTCTTGCGCTGGTTTGCGCAACGAGCCTGTCGTTTGTTTCGGGCGCGAAGGCCGAGCCGGTGCCGCTGCCGAAGATCGACTTCGAGGCGCGCGCCAAGCTCATGAACGAAGGCACGCTTCTAATCCGCCACTCCAACGGCAAAATGCGGATCGAGATGCAGATTCCGCAATTGCAGGACCCTACCGTGGGTTTCATCGACCTCAATCGCAAGGTCATGGTGATCCTACTGCCGATACCCGGCGCCCAGAACACAGCGATGGAAGTCGAATTCGGCAACGATGCGGCCTTCGGTCAGGTGCTCGGCGATGGCGTGCGCGCAGGCGAAGCGACGGTCGCCGGCGAGCGTTGCTTCGTCTGGAAGGTAAGCGCGGGCGAGGACAATCGCGCGGCTGCCTGTCTCACGCCCGACAACATCGCGCTGCGGACGCAAGTCTCGATCGACGGCAAGACGCGCACCGTGTTCGAAGTGACGGAGCTCAAGCGTCAGCCGCAGAACCCTGCGGACCTCGAAGTGCCGTCCAACGTGAATATCGTGAAGCTGCCGAAAGGCATGAAGGGAATCCCGGGTTTCCCTCGCCTGTAAATTTCTGACGCTACTGCTTGCGGATCAGCGCCATCACCCGCTCATAGGACTTGAACGCTTCGCCCTCCTTCTTGCAGGCATCGGGCAGCGTTTTCTCGAAGTTGCTTTCGACTTCCTCATAGAGAATATCGGCTGCTTCATCCTTGAGGCCGAGCTTCTTTTGCAGCGTATTCGCCGCCTGAATGAGTTTATCGGCGTCGGCTTCGCTCAAGGGAAAATCGCAGCGGTCGGCGGCGATGGACGCGAAATAAAGCGTCATCAATTCGCGCCGTTCCTGATCGGTTTGTGCGTCCGCCGTGCCCACTACCGCGAGCAGCACTAAAACTCCGATCAGGTAAGCGCAAACACGCTTCATTGGTTTATTTCTTCGTTTCGGTTCCGGTGATTTTCTTCACGACTTTCGCGGCATTCACATCCTGCGGCGCCGGCATTTTCTCCGCCGGCGGTTTGATGTCGAGCACGAGTTCGCGGATCGCGATGATCACGAGCGAAATCGCAAACGGCGTGATGAAGTAGAACAGCCGGAACAACAGGAGCGAAGCGAGCAACTGCTCCGGTGCGAATTGCGGCAACGCAATCAGCATTGCCGCGTCGAACACGCCGAGCCCGCCCGGCGAGTGGCTCGCGAAGCCGAGCAGCGTCGAGGAAACGAAGATTACGCCAAGCGAAATGAAATCGATCTCGGGCTTTGCCGGCATCAGCACGTACATCGCGAGCGCGCAGCAGGTGAGATCGACGATACCGATCGCAATCTGCAACAGCGTCAGCTTGCCCGCAGGCAGCGTGACGCTCCAGTTCGCGCGGCCGATGGTGCGCGGCTTTATGCTCACGTAAAAAGTATAGGCCGCGAGGCCCGTCAGCAGCGCGATCCCGATCACGCGATTCACGGCGGGCGGAAGCTGATCGACCATGGAGGCCGCTTCCGGATGAATGGTCATGCCGATGCCGAGCACCGCGATATTGCCGAGCCAGAACGTGAGGCCCGCAATGAAGCAGAGCTTCGCGACTTCGATCGCATTGAGGCCGCTCGACGCGGAGTAGATGCGATAACGCACAGCACCGCCCGAGAACGCGGTGAAGCCGACATTATGTCCGATGGAATAGCTGGTGAAGCCGCCGATTGCCGCGATGTGATAGGGCACTTCGTTGCGGCCGATCGTTTTCAGCGCGAAGTAATCGTAGAACGTCAGCGTGAGGTAGGCCAACGCAACGAAGAAGCCCGCAAGCGCAAGTTGCGTCCAGCTTACGTTCGACAACGCGTAGCCGACTTCCTCGATCTTGATGTTACGAAGAATGCGATAGAGCACATAGGCCGCGATCGAGAACACGGTCACGCCGACGGCCAGTCCGATACGGTGCCAGCCGATATTTTTTTCGAACCAGTTGGACAGGTTCGTGAAAAACTGAAGCATTCCTTCCCTTTATCTTTTCTTTGGCCGAATCCCCCATCCGGCGAGCGCATCCGCTCTAGCAGAGGGCGATGACGGGAGCGACTCTATCTCAAGTAAGCGCTGTGTTCCGCCATTCAACCGGGCGCCGAGGACGCAGCGGTTCGCTTGAGGCCCCGATTTCAGGGGCGTTTTGCCGCGCGCAGTGTCGAGATCGTGGCCCGCGTCGAGACCTGCTCGGGATCGGTCATGAGTTCGATCACCGCGGGCTTGCCCGATTTCAAGGCACGCTCGAAAGCGGGCATGAAGTCGGCGGTTTTTTCCACACGCTCGGCATAGCAGCCGAAGGACTTTGCGAAAGCCACGAAGTCGGGATTGACGAGATCAGTTCCGGAAACGCGTTCGGGGAAATCGCGCTCCTGATGCATGCGGATCGTGCCGTACATGCGGTTGTTGAAGAGAAGCACAATGGGGCGGCCACCGTGCTGCACGGCTGTACCGATTTCCTGCCCGCTCATCAGAAATCCGCCGTCGCCAACAAAGCTCACGACCGTACGTTTGGGATCCATGATCGACGCTGCGACCGCGGCAGGTACGCTGTAGCCCATCGCGCCGGAGGTCGGCCCGAGCTGGCGGCAGGGACGCGCATAACGAATGCAGCGATGCGCCCAGCCGGAAAAGTTTCCGGCGTCGATGGTGACGACGAAATCTTTCGGAAGTGCGATCGCCAGATCGCCGATTGCCTTGCCCAGATCGAGCGGGAAAGTAACCGGCGCGATCTTGGTCGAGTCCACATAATCTTTGCGTGCAGCTTCCCGCCAGGATTTCCATTTTGAACCGTCAAGCGGCTTCAAAGATTTCGCGGCGGCAGCAAATCCGGAAGACGACGAAACGATCGCAAGATCGGGAACGTAAACGCGTCCGATCTCATCGGGGTCGGGATAGACGTGGATGAGTTTCGGCTTTGGCGTCGGTGACTCGATCACGCGATAGGCTTGTGTTGTGATTTCGCCGAGACGCGCGCCGACTACGAGGAGAAGGTCAGCTTCCTTCACGCGCTTGGTCAGCGACGGCGCGACGGAAGTCGAAAGATCGCCGACATAAAAATCCGAAGCATTGTCGAAGACATCCTGCCGCCGGAACGAACAGGCTGTTGGAATACCGTTGGCTTCGGCGAAGGAAACGATTTCCTTGCATGCCTGCTCCGGCCAACTGCCGCCACCCACGATCATCAGCGGGCACTCGGCACGTCCGAGCAGCTCGCGCATCTCGTTCATCTGCGCGGCATCGGGTGCGGCCTGTGCAGTCACGTAAGGCTTCGCGTCTTCGACGTCCGAAGTCTCCGCGAGCATATCTTCCGGAAGACCGAGCACCACCGGACCCGGACGGCCCGAAGTCGCAACCTGAAATGCGCGCGCGATATATTCGGGAATGCGCGACGTGGTTTCGATTTCCGCCGCCCATTTCGCGACCGGGCCAAACATCTGGCGGTAGTCGATTTCCTGAAACGCTTCGCGGTCGCGCGTCCCGCGCGCGATCTGGCCGACGAGCATAATCATCGGCGTGGAGTCCTGAAACGCTGTATGCACACCGACGGAGGCGTGGCACGCACCGGGTCCGCGCGTCACCATGCAGATGCCCGGCTTGCCGGTGAGTTTGCCGTAGGCTTCCGCCATATTGGCGGCACCCGCCTCGTGACGCGCATTCACAAGCTTGAAGCGATCACGCACCTCGAACAACGCATCCAGCACTTCGAGATAGCTCTCCCCCGGCACGCAGAAAGCAAGATCTGCACCGTGAACGAGAAGCTGATCCACGAGAATTCTACCGCCGCTGCGGGCGTTGGGTTTGGCTTTGGCGGAAATGGAAGAAGCGCGTTCTTGAACTGTCATGCCGCTATTTTGGCATTGCGTTTCGCCTGCGGCAACGCGGCGGCGCAACAGCGCAAGCCGCCCGCGTAGCGAAACGGGATTACGCCGCGACGCCGACCGAGTTCAAGGCGGCTTTCAGGTCCTTCAGATCGTAGGGCTTGCCGAGCACTGCGACCTTTTCGGCTTCCCGCAACTCCTTCGGCAAGGAGTCGCCGCTATGACCGGTCGCGACGATGATGGGCAGATCGCTACGGATTTTCCGGAGTTCGGCGGCGAGCACGTCGCCCTTCTTGTCGGGCAAGCCAATGTCCACAATCACGGCTTTCAGGCCTGCGGCATCTTTCCCGGCGTGATCGAGTGCGGCTTTCGCGCTCGTCACTTCGATAACTTCGAAGCCGATGTCGCGCAGATTTTCTGCAGCAATTGCGGCCACGAGGACTTCGTCCTCCACGAGAAGAATTACGCTCTTTTCTTTTCCATCAAACACGGCACGCACCTTGGTTGAGAGTTCATCGAAAGTGAAAGGCTTCGTCACTACCTGCGCATTCGCGTCAAGCCTGCCCTGACGCAGAATATCGGTCCGCGCATAGCCGGTAGTATACAGCACGCGTAAGTACGGCCGCCGACGCCGCGCTTCGTCGGCCAGTTCCTTACCGTTGTAGTCCCCGGGCAAGCCGACGTCGGTAAACATGAAGCGCACTTCGGGCCGGGATTCGAGAATCCGGAGCGCGGCAGTGCCGTCGGCGGCTTCAAGCACGCCATATCCAAGTTCGCGAAACAGACTGACCGCATATTGCCGAACATCATCGTCGTCCTCGACGATCAACACGGTGTTGCGATCACTTTCCGCGCCTTGCGGCTTTCTTCCGTTCGCGAGCGCTGCGCTTTCGCCGAGCGCCCGCGGCAGATAAAGCGACACTTTCGTGCCGGAGCCGACAATGCTTTCGAGGCTCACGTGGCCGCCGGATTGTTTCACGAAGCCGTAGAGCTGGCTCAAACCCAAGCCTGTGCCTTCGCCTGCGGGCTTGGTCGTGAAGAACGGCTCGAAGACCCGCGCCAGCGTTTCTGGCGACATGCCCATACCGGTGTCACTCACGGTGATCGCGACATACTCTCCGGGCACGACGCCTTCATGTTTTTCCGCATAAGCGGCGTCGAGTTTCGCGTTCGAGGTTTCGATGGTCAGCGAACCGCCTTTCGGCATCGCGTCGCGCGCATTGACGACGAGATTGAGAAGCGAGGCCTCGAACTGGTTGGGATCGACTTCAATGGTCCACAGGTTCTCGACGATTGCTGTTTTCAGCGAAACTTTCTCGCCGAGCGTACGCGCGAACAATTCCGTCATGCTGGAGACGAGTTCGTTCGCGTTTACAAATTCGGGATCGAGCGGCTGACCGCGCGAAAAGGCCAGCAGCCGCTTCGTGAGCGCGGCGGCGCGTTTGGCACCCTGCATTGCAAAATCGGCGTAGTTTTTTATTTTTTCGTCGCCGCCGTCTTTCAGCTTGCGCTGCATGGCTTCGACGTTGCCCATGACGACGGTAAGCAGATTATTGAAATCGTGCGCGAGACCGCCGGTGAGACGGCCAACCGCTTCCATCTTGGAAGCCTGGCGTAACTGTTCCTCAGCGCGCGCACGTTCATGAATCTCGGAGCGCAGGCGCTCTTCGGCAATGGAGCGCTCGAAAATCTCGCCGCGCAATTTCTCGTTCGCGGCCGCCATCTCCTGCGTACGCGCGGTGACGATTTCAGTGATGTCGGTAGCGGTGCCGAACCAACGCTCGATCTTGCCTTCGTTGTTGAGCACGGGAAGCGCACGCGCGAGAAACCAGTGATATTCGCCGTGCTTGCTCTTGAAGCGGTATTCAATTTCGTAAGGCTGACCGGTTTTCAGCGAACGCGCCCATGCAGCTTGTGTGCGCTCGTAATCCTCCGGGTGCAGAAGATTTTTCCAGTCGTCGCCGGGCGGCATGCCCGCGAACTCGAGACACTGCTCGTTATAGAAATCGAAAGTGCCGTCGGGCCGGTTCGACCACACGAGCTGCGGCATCGCGTTGGTCACGACGCGGAATTTCCGCTCACTCGCGCCGAGCGCGCGTTCCGCAATTTTATGTTCAGCGATGTCGAGCAGCGCCACGCCTACGACTTCCACTTCGCCATGTTCGTTCCGGACCGGAAAGAAGCCGGCGAGCCAGGCGCGCACATCTTGCGGATCGCCCGGTGTTTCGCGCACGAGTTCGAGATTGGAAACGGATTGTCCGGTTTCGAAAACTTCTTCGATTGCTTCGATCGCGGATTTTGCGTTGAGCGGCGGAAACTCGTCCACCGGACGGCCGAGGATATATTCGTTGCGCACGCCGAAAATATGCGCGAGTTCGCCGTTCACCTGCGCATAGTTGTAGTCGCGATCGATAAAGCCGTAACCGATCGGCGCATGCGCGAGCACGGCATCGAGTGTGCGGAAAAATTCCTGCCGCTCTCCGGAAACGAGCTGCTGCGCATCTTCGGCGCGGCGGCGGCGGATCAGCGCATTACGCAGCGCGGCCGCGGCAAGTGTAATGAGCAGGCCATTTACGAAAAAGACCGCGATGGAAACGATCTGCGTGACGTCGCTTGCATCGGGCAATGCCCGCATGCCAAAAAATAAGTACGAAGCGACGAAGATGGAGACTAGTGTCGCGAGAATGCCGGTGACGAAGCCGCCTGTCGCAGCGGCAACAAGCACGGCAGGAAAATAGAAAGCGAACGGCACCGTGCCCGGCGCGATCAATCCGAGCGCGAAACGAATGCCGGTCGCAATCGCGATCGCCGCGAACATGATCGCAAACGCACCGACGAAGGAACGCGGGCGCGCGATCCAGTGCAGAAAAGCCGTACCGGCGTGCAAGCTGTCTCCCCCGAGACGTTAATTCTTCAAAGCACTATAGCTGCCTATTCAGGCATAGCGAAGGCGCCACAGGTTGCGGCGCCTTGTCGTTATTTATTCGTTCAATTTCGTCAGTTTAACGCTGCGAAATTGGTGGAATTCGGAAGCTGCGTAACACAGCGGCTCGGAGCGCGCGCGAGCAATTCCGGTGAAGTATGCGCGGTCACCGAAGACTCGCAGCCATCGCCGGGCGCCGTCGGACTGAGCGTCGGGCGAATGCCTTCGAGCGGCACAAGTTGCACGTTCGAACTTGCGAGTTCGCGGATCGTAACTTCAGGCAGCACAACGCCCTTGGCCACCACCGTCACGTTTGAAACCGGATCGGTTTTGAACAGGACATTTCCGTCGCGGTCGCGATACACGATGGCGGTATCTTCGACGCCCACGACTTCAACGGTCGTGATGCGTTTCGGCGTGTCGTTATTTGCGACCTTCGGCATCGCGTCGGCTTTGTTCTGGCGATTGATCTGCGCGTTCTGCGTCGGCGCAGTCACATTTGTTTCGGCCGCGGACGAATTAACGTCCACACCAACCAGCGCGGTGGTGAGAAGGGCACCGGCGGCAATTGCGCCGGCAATGCCGGTAGCTTTGCGCAACATGGAACCTCTCCCGCATCCGGATCGATTGTCCTGATGTAGAGCCCCGTAATTGGGGCGTTTCTGGCAATAAAACGCGGGGGAAGCTGGATGGTTCCTAGGCGCTTGCCGTCTGTTCCGCAGGTGCGAAGAGGTGATGTTCCGGGATCGTAATGGTGCAGGAAACGCCGTCTTCCGCGAAATTGAGATCGACGTCGGCCTCGAGCGAGCGCGAGAGATTGCGTTGAATCGCCATCGTGCCGAAGCCGTGCTTCTTCGGGCGCTCGACCGCGGGTCCGTCGCGCTCGATCCAGCGAATCACGATGCCATTTCCATTCGTCTCGCCTGCTTCCCAAAGGACGTCTACATGCCCGTTGGAAACGGAGAGCGCGCCGTATTTTGCGGCATTCACCGCAAGCTCGTGCAGCGCGAGCCCGAGGCTTTGCGCGGCTTCCGGCTTTAGATGCACGGGCGGACCTTCGATACTGATCTGCGATTGATCGCGGTCGATGTAATGGCCGAGCTGCGAGCGGACGAGGTCGCGCAATCCGGCGGAATGCCATTCTTCCTGCACCAGAAGATCATGCGAGCGCGACAACGCCTGTAGCCGCGCGCTGAATTCTTCCAGAAAACTTTCGAGCGAACCCGCGTGTCGTGAGGTCTGGCGCGCTAGCGCCTGAATTACCGCGAGCAAATTTTTCGAGCGATGCGTAAGTTCGCGCATCAACAGCCGCAGATGTTCTTCGCCGGCCTTCCGCTCGGTGATATCCACCGCAGCACAGGTGAGACCAACCACGCGGCCTTCGGCGTCGCGCAGCGGTTCCATGTGAAAGTCGTACCAGCGGCTCGCCGCCGGACCCTTGAGGCGCAATTCGTCATCCACCGGCTCGCCGGTGGAGAGTGCCTGCTGCTTCAGCTTCGTGATGGTCGCAAGATCGGAGACAGGTACGACCTCTTCGTCCGTGAGGCCGACGATCTGATCGACACGGCGGCCCAGGAACGCATTGCTGATCGAGGTGTAGCGAAGGTTCCGGTCCTGCGTGAATACTGTGACGTTGGAGCCCCGCAGCGCAATCTCGTAGCGGTGCAGGGCATTGCGAAGCTCTTCCGCGAGGCGGCGTTGCTCGCCTTCGAGCGAACGGATGCGGGTGATGTCGGCGGCGGCACAGCGAACTCCGGAAATTTCGCCATCGAGGTTGCGGATAGGCTCGATGTAGAGCGCGAAGAGCACTTTGCCTTCCGGCATCTCGTGCCACGCTTCGATTTCCGCCGCCTCACCGCTCTCCAGTACTTTTCGCTTGATCGCGGTAATAGCGTCGCGCTCCGGCGCAACCAGAATTTCTTCGTCGGTGCGCCCAAGCATTTGCGCGCCGGCATCCTCGCCGCGCGGGCCGAACACACCGACATAGCGAAGATCCTTGTCCTGCGAGAACAGATAGACCTTGGCGCCACGCAAACAGGTATCGAGTCGGCTCGATGTCAAAGAGAGTTCGGCGGTCTTGTCGATCAGCGTGCGCTCGAGTTGCGCGCGTAAGCCGTCCGCCTCATTGGCGCGGCCGCGCTCTACTTCGAGATCGCCTTCCGCGCGCTCACGCGCAGCAATCAGCGCGGATGGGGACGGCACCGTCACCAGCCGCTTGAACAACACCCACAAAAATATGAGCCAGACCAAGCCCGCGACCACGCTGGTCGCCGCCACTGCATCGGGCGTGGGAAAGACGAAGGCTTTGCCGAGTGGAATCGTGAGCTGCCAGACAGCGAAGGCAAAGCTGAACAGGAAAAGGACCGTCGCAAGAAAACGCGCGCCTGCTGAAAGATCAGGCCGCCGCCATGCGCCCCAGACCACGCCCGCGGGAATTAGAAAATAGGTGAGTGCGGAAACCCAGGTCGCAATGAGAACCACGGATTCCGAAGGTGCCCACCTCCAGAAAGCCATGCCCGCCGGGATTGCATCGCCAAGCTGCGCGAGCCAGGCAAATACGCCTTCCATTTACACGTTCCCTGCCCACCACGCGCCTGCGCGCCATTCTACTCTGAGGGGGTAACCTGCCCGGTTCCGGAATGTTTCAATTCCGACAATCGTTTGGCCCGGTTTCGACACGGTGGAACCATGCCGTTCCGAGCGGGTTGGATTGTTGCGACCGGCCACCCCACCAGCCCTCCCCCGTAACATGGCCGGTTGTATCGGGCGCAGTTGGCGAAAGCCTTCTGCGTCCGAATTTTTTTGTGCGCTTGCGAACATAGGAACGGAGCGGAAAGGCTTGCGTTTCTCCCAAGGCAACCCGCCAACCCCAAAAACACAAACTGAAAGAGGAGTTAGGCAATGAATTGGGATCGCGTTGAAGGCAACTGGACGCAGTTCAAGGGTAAGGTTCAGGAACAGTGGGGCAACCTCACGAATGACGACCTCGAAAAGGTCGAAGGCAATCGCAAGCAGCTCGTTGGCCGCATCCAGGAGCGCTACGGCATTGCGAAAGACGAAGCCGAGAAGGATATCGATACCTGGCTGAACAAGCTGAACTGACTGTCATGACGAGATGAAAAGCCCCGGAGAATTTTCTCCGGGGCTTTTTTGTTAGCCGACTGCCTGCTGCTTGTCTTTGCGCTGCGCTTTGTTCTGGAAGAACAGCGCCTGGCTGATGACCGCCGATACGGTCGCAGGCTGATAAGGTTTCGGGATCAGGAACGCGGGCTCCGGACGTTCGCCGGTCAGGAAGCGCTCCGGATAGGCGGTGATGAAGATCACCGGCACGTCGAAGGATTTCAGCAATTCATTCACGGCATCCAGACCCGAACTGCCGTCGGCGAGCTGAATATCCGCGAGAATGAGACCCGGACGCTGTTTCGACGCGATCTCGATCGCTTCCGCGTGCGTGCGCGCGATACCGATGACACCATGGCCAAGGCTTTCCACGAGCCCTTCGATGTCCATCGCAATGAGCGGCTCGTCTTCGATGATGAGCACATCGGTTGCGATTTCGGTCGCGAGTTCGCGGCCAGCGCCTTCCATGAGATTGCGCACGGTCGGAACGTCAACGTCGAGAATGCGCGCTGCATCCCGCTCGTCGAAGCCTTCGAGTGCGATCAACAGGAATGCCTGACGCGGACGCGGCGTGATCTGTGTGATGCGTTGCTCGGCCGGCATTTTCTTCGAACCGGGATCGGTGGCGCCGTTCACGGCCATCGAATTCCAGAGTTTGGTGAAGGTTCGATAGAGGCCGACCCGCGGGTCGCTCTCGGTTTCGATTGCCGAAGGATCTTCAATGAGGACCTCGAGCACGGCCGCCACATAGGCATCTCCGGACTGTTGGCTCCCGGTCAAAGCGCGGGCGTACCGGCGCAAAAACGGCAAATGCGGCGCAATCGTCTGCGATAGGGACACTATGGCCCTCCCTCGTTTCCCAGCGTGTTCGCAACCCTAACCCGGGTCTAGAAGAAAAGTTCCATCTCAGGGAACCCTCAATGAATATAGGGGTTATAGAGGGTCGTCGCGCGGGGGCGCGCTCGGTGGGATTACGATTTATGTCGCACAAGCCTAAAGGACCGGATCCAGCAATGAACAGCAATGAAGCAGTCGCGGGAGCCAAGCCCAAATCCGGGGGCCTCGACCGGCAAGTCCAGGCGAAGATCGGACAGCAGTTGCGGGCCATGTACGACAATGTGGTCGATCAAGGCGTACCCGACCGTTTTGCAGAGCTTCTGAAGAAGCTCGATGGCGCGCAAGGAGCGTCAAAAACGGAAGAGGAGTCGCGCTGATGAAAACCGATCCCGCGACCATGCAAATCATCATGGCGATTGTACCGAAGCTGCGCGCGTTTGCGATTTCGCTGAGCGGCAATGTCGATCGCGCAGACGATCTTGTGCAGGAAACCTTGATGCGCGCGATCGCGAACATCGATTCCTTCGAGCCCGGCACGAATATGCAGGCGTGGCTGTTCACGATCCTGCGCAATCGCTTCCGCTCGGAATATCGCAAGCGCCGCCGCGAGGTCGAAGATGCGGACGGTCACTATACCGATAGCCTGATCTCGCAGCCTGAGCAGACCAGCAAGCTCGAATATAAAGAATTGCGCGTGGCGCTCGATAAGCTTCCGTCAGACCAGCGCGAGGCGCTGATCTTGGTGGGTGCTTCCGGCTTCTCCTATGAAGAAGCGGCAGCGATCTGCGGCTGCGCCGTCGGCACGATCAAGAGCCGCGTCAATCGTGCGCGAAATCGTCTGGCGACCGAGCTCGACGTGAAATCGGTCGAAGACTTCGGCCCGGACCGCAACACCCGTGCGGTCCTCGCAGCGAACGAACGCCGCTAAGTTTCGGGAACTAATTTCGCTACAAGATCGTTTTCTCCCGGAAGGCGCGACGCGCCAATGATAACTTTGGGAGTAGAACCATGATCGGTTGGGCAATCACCTTCTTGATCATCGCGCTCATCGCAGGCGTTCTCGGTTTCGGCGCTGTCGCCGGTACCGCCCTCGAATTCGCGAAGATCATTTTCTTTATCGCGCTCATCCTCTTTGCGATCTCCGCAGTAGTGGGCTTGGTCCGCGGACGCGCTCCGGCGCCGTAACCGCGAGAGCCTGAGCCGTAAGGAACTCCCCGCAGCGCGAAAGCGTTGTGGGGAGTACCTGTCTTTTCATCCTTTAAAATATGCTGGGAGGTTTTATGAATATTCGCACACGCGCTCTCGCGAGCGCTGTTGCGGCAGTATCGCTTACTGCCGCCGCTCTCACCGCTTCCGCACAGCCTCAGGATCGCGTCCAGGCGGGCGTTCTGAACTGCGACGTCTCGGGCGGTATCGGTCTCATCATCGGTTCGCAGAAGGAAGTGACGTGTCAGTTCCTGCCTGCTGACAATAACAGTCCGCGTGAAGTCTATGTCGGCGTGATCAACAAGTTTGGCCTCGACATCGGCGCGACCGCGCAGGGCCAGCTCGTCTGGAATGTGTTTGCGCCTACCAATCGCTCCGCTGCCGCACTTCGCGGCGACTATGTCGGTGCCGGCGCGGAAGCCACCGTTGCTGTCGGTCTTGGCGCCAACGTGCTCATCGGCGGCAACAACCGCACGGTTGCGTTGCAGCCGCTTTCGATCCAGGGCCAGACCGGCCTTAACATCGCAGCAGGCGTCACGGAACTCCGGCTTCGTCCTGTGAACTGATCTCGCGAAACAATTGAAATTGCGGCCGCTCGAAAGAGCGGCCGTTTTCTTTGGCGCTCATGTGGCGAAAGCGCGTTGCGAACGCGCTCGGTGGAACTGCAATCGAGCGTGAGATGAATTTCGGAACGATGTAGGAAGGCGCCGGGTTCTCACACGTCTACGAAATTCACGCAGACGGGAGAATGAACCATGACCAAATCTCTACGAGTAATGCTGCTCGGCGCTGCCGTCCTGTCGATCCCGGCAGCCGCCATTGCCCAGACCACTATTATCACAAAGACGGAACGCGGGCCGATCGTGCTTACGCCGGATCAGCGCACGACCGTCTACAAGCGTGTCGTACGCGAACGCGTTGTGACGCCGCGCGGCGAAGTCGTCGAATATCGCGTCGGCACCCGCGTGCCGCGTGAAGTCGAACTTCGTACGTTTGACGATGAAGTGTATGTCGACGCGCCCGAGCTCAAGCGCTATCGCTACGTGCATGTGAACAACCAGCTCGTGCTGGTCGATCCCGAAACGAGCGAAGTCGTCGAAATTATCCGCGACTAATTTCTGTGACGATAACGAAAAACTCCGGGCGCGAGCCCGGAGTTTTTTATTGTTTTGTGGCGGGCGCGGGCTCCGCTGCCGGCTCGTCCGGCGCCGACTTGCCGGTAACGGCCGCAAGATTGCCGCGGATCAACTGACGCCCGGCATAGATGCCGCCGACCACTTGCATGGCAAAGCGCTCGCGGTCATTGCGGACAACTTCCTCCATGACCTCTTCCGCCTCTTCATCCGGAACGCCGAGCTGCTTCAGCGTTTCGCGTCCGAAGGCAACTGCGGAATGGAGCACCTCGCGAAGTTGATAATCGACGCCCGCGCGCACGAGTTCGAGCGCATGTTCGCGGTCGAACGCACGCACCAGCACCTTCACCAGCGGAAATTCGGCTTTGACGAGTTCGACGATCTTGTTGGACGCAGCCCAATCGTTGATACAGACGAGGATCGCCTGCGCTCGGCCTGCGCCGGCGGCGTGCAGCACGTTCAGGTGTGTGCCGTCGCCATAATAAACCTTGAAGCCGAAATCGCCCGCGTCCTTGATGATCTGGGTCTGATTGTCGATGATCGAAATATCGATGCCGCGCGCGAGCAACGGCTGGCTCACGACCTGGCCGAAACGTCCGAAGCCGATGATGAGTACACTGCCGGAAAGATCTTCCGCGGCTTCCACGCCGTCCATCGACACTTTTTCTTTCGGCAACGTCCACCGCAAGGTGAAGACGAGAAGCGGCGTCAGCGCCATCGAAACGATAACGGCGGCCGTCATCAACGCGTTTACCTGGGTCGAGAAAATTCCGGCTTGCGTCGCTGCGGCATAAAGCACGAACGCAAATTCACCGCCCTGCGCCATCATCGCCGCGCGATAGAGACCTTCGCTGTGTTTGCTGCGAAGGCGTGCCACCGCATAAATCCCGATACCCTTCACGAACATGAAAGAAAGCGTGCCCGCGAGAATGAGCGGCCACTGCTGCGCCATGAGCGCGACATCGATCGACATCCCGACGCCCATGAAAAAAAGCCCGAGCAAAATACCGCGGAACGGTTCGATGTCCGCCTCTAACTGATGCCGGAACGTCGATTCCGAAAGCAGCACGCCGGCGAGGAACGCGCCCATCGCCATCGAGAGGCCGCTGACCTGCATCACCAGCGCAGCACCGAGCACCACGAGCAAAGCGGCGGCCGTCATCACTTCGCGCGCATGCGATTCCGCGAGCAGCCTGAAGAAAGGATTGAGCAGCCACACGCCGGCAGCAACCAGCACAGCGACGGCGGCGCCTGCCAATCCGATCGCCTGCCAGTATTCACTCGCGGCGAGTTTCGCAGCACCCGGCGTCAGCAGCGTCACGAGGATCAGCAGCGGAACGATTGCTAGATCTTCGAGCAGCAGAATCGAAACGATCCGCTGCCCACGCGGCGAGGAGACTTCGCGCCGCTCATCCAAGAGCTGCATCACTGTCGCAGTCGAGGTGAGCACAAAACCCATCGATGCGAAGAACGAAACGAGCGGCGACAAACCCCAGGCCATGCCGGTCAAGGTCAGCAGAAAGCCGCAGGCCAGCACTTGCGCGACACCGAGCCCGAAAATTTCCTTCCGCAGACTCCAGAGCCGCGACGGCTGCATCTCGAGGCCGATCACGAACAGGAACATCACGACGCCGAGTTCGGCGATGTGCAGGATCGCCTGCGGATCGGTGAAGAGACGAAAACCGAACGGGCCGATCGCAAGACCGGCTGCGAGATAGCCGAGCACGGAGCCGAGGCCGACGCGACGGAAGATCGGTACCGCGATGACCCCTGCCGCGAGCAAGGCCACGACCTGCACCAATTCAGTTCCTTGCGCTTCGGCGGCCATCAGGTCGTCTCCAATTCAATGCGGCGGCTCCAGCCAAACGGCCGGGCCGAACCAGTCAATCTCATTATATGCGGAGAGAAATGGCGCGCTCGGAGAGATTCGAACTCCCGACCCCCAGATTCGTAGTCTGGTGCTCTATCCAGCTGAGCTACGAGCGCATTTGAGGCCTGCGAACTACCCGCCCTGCCCGGTATTTGCAAGCGCCGCAGGGGGTGCGGCAGCGGCATCCATGAGCGCCCGCTGCTCAATCCGGATACGCCAGGCCAGCAAAGCCGCGTTCAATGCCGAAAATACCACCGCGACCCAGATCAATCCAAAGGCGAGCGGCAGGATCGCGATCTCGAGAATCACGATCAGATAGTTGGGGTGGCTGAAAAAGCGATACGGCCCGGTGCGGATCAGCGATGCGCCCGGAATCACGAAGACCCGCGTGGTCCAGCGGTCGCCCAGCGTCGCGATTACCCAATAGCGGAGCGGCTGCAGCGCGAGGAAGGCGGCGACGAGCAGCATGTGCGGCTCCACGTTCCACGCGAGCAGCCAGAGTACGGCGAGCCATGCGACGTGAATCGCCACCATGACCGGATAGTGGTTGGCGCCGGCTTCGACCGCACCGCGCAGCTTCAGCCGCGCTTCGTTGCGGCGCGAGAGCAGTAGTTCGAACAACCGCTGCAGTGTCACGAACGCCAGCAGCAAAATCGCGTCACGCATGGCCTGCCTCTAGTGTCACCATAGTCGCCGTAAAGCCCGGACCGAGCGCGCTTAGCGCCAGCATGCCGCGGCGCTTCTCTGCGAAGACCCGCTCCAGCGCGAACAAAATCGTCGGCGCGGACATATTTCCATATTCGCGCAGCACCGCGCGTTCGTGATCGAGCGAGCCGCGCTGTAACTTCAGCGCATTCTCCAGCGCATCGACAACCTTACCGCCCCCGGGATGGCAGACGAAGCGCGCGACATCGTGAAGTTCGACGTTGCATCGCGCGAGCAGCGTTTTCGTCATCTCCGGCATCCGGCGCTCGACGAACATCGGTACCGAACGCGCAAGCACTACGCCGAAGCCGACTGGATCGAAGGTCCAGCCCATGATGTCGAGCGTCTTCGGCCAGGTATGTTCGGCGGAGCCGTTCACGCGCGCGAGGCTTCTGTTTTCCTGCTTGTCGCCTGAGCGAAGCACGAGCGCCGCCGCGCCATCGGCAAAGAGCGCTGCCGACACGACGTCTTCTTTAATGTCCCGGTCGGTGCGAAGCGCAAGCGTGCAGAGCTCGATCACGACAATGAGCACAGTCGTGTTCGGATCTGCAGACGCGAGTTTCGAGGCAATCGAAAGTCCGGTGACGCCGCCTGCGCAGCCGAGGCCGAAGATCGGCACGCGGCGAGTTTCGGGACGAAGGCCGAGCGCTTCCATCGCACGCGCCTCCAAACTCGGCGTCGCGACACCGCTCGAGGAAATCGTGATTGCAATGTCGATTTCTTCCGGCCTGATGCCCGCGCGGTCCATCGCGTCTTTCGCGGCGCGCTCGTAAAGTTTCAGCGCTTCTTCGAGATAGACTTCGGAGCGCTCGCGCATATCGTGCGGCTGCAGATACCATTCGAGCGGACGAACCGCGCGGCGGCGCTCGATCCCGGCATTGTTGAAGACTTCGATCATGCCGGGAAAGCGTTCGAAAAATCCCGGCAATGCTTTCGGCGCTGCGGCCATCGCATCGCGCTGCTCGATCACATAAGGCGGCGATGCAGTGGCAAGAGACAGGATCGAAACGCCGCTCATGTAATAGAATCCTTGTGTGGCGTTTTCGGACTGACGCTAAGCCCGCAACCGGTTCTCGCGATAGCTGTCGAGTTGCGCAGGACGATCGGGAATCGAAATGCGGAAGGCGGCACCAATCGTGCCGTCGAGTAGTTTGATTTCACCACCATGCAGCCGGACGATTTCGGCGGCGATTGCAAGCCCGAGGCCCGTGCCGCCGGAGCGTACTGAGCCGTGGAACGGCTCGAACAGATGTTCGCGCGAACGCTTCGGCAGTCCGGGCCCGGTGTCGGCCACTTCCAGCACGACCACCGCGCCTTCGCGCCGGCCGACCACACGCACCTGATCGCGCGCGGGTTCGTTCGGTACACGCGTTTGCAGCGCCTCGATGCTGTTGCGGCACAGATTTAAAAGTACGCGAAACATCTGTTCCGGATCGGCGTCGATCATCAGTCCGCGCTCGACCGAAGGCACCCAGCCGATCTGGCTGGTCTCGCTCAAATTCAGCGTGTCCCGCACCTCTTCGACGAGATGCTCGACGCTCACGCTCTTGCGCATCGGCAACGGCTCCTGCGCGCGGCCGTAGGCGAGCGTTTGCTGGCAATAGGAAATTGCGCGGTCGAGCGCGCGCATCAGCTTCGGCGCGAGTTGCGCGACCAAAGGCTCGCGCAGGTTGCCGATGCGATCTGACATCAGCTGCGCCGAAGAAAGCAGATTGCGCAGATCGTGGTTGATCTTGGAGACGGCAAGACCGAGCGAAGCAAGCCGGCTCTTCTGATAGAGCGTCTGCGAGAGTTCGTATTGCATCCGCGCGAGTTCGCGCTCGGCAAGACCGATTTCGTCGGCGCGGCGCGAAGGCGAAAGAATGCGGCTCGCGTCTTCCGGGTTCTGCGCGAAGCGCATCATCTGCACGGTCATGTTCCGGAGCGGACGCACGAAAAGCCAGATCAGCGTCGCATAGACCAGCATCGCGGTGATCATGGAGATGACAAGCGACACCCAGAGAATGTTCTGGGACGCCAAGATCATCGAACGGTAGAGCGAACGTTCGGGCAGAATGATTTCGATATACTCGCCGCCCATCGGCGCGCTATCGAGCACGCGGATCGTGCGATTGCCGCCGGAAGCGAGCGTCGCGAAGGCGTCGATGATCGAAGACATATAAGAGTAAGAGCGCAGGTCGATGCTGTCCTGCACGGTAAGCGGCATGTCGGCAACCGACAAAAGCCGCCGCGTATCGCCGAATTTCACGACCACCGCGGTGGCGCCCGCGCCGTCGAGCAAGCGCTTCGCAAGTTCCTGCGGCACCATGTTGTCGGGGGTAGCGTCCAGCGCGAGCACCGCGAGCCGCGCTGTTGCCGCACGATCCTTCAACCACATCGTCCGCACGTTTGCGATCGACGGCACGTAGATCAGCACTTCCGCAAGCATCACGAACAAAATCGTGAGCAACAGCAGCTTGCCCGAAAGGCCCACGCGAAACGGCGGGCTCGCGTTCGCGTCCGGGCGCGGTTTGCGGTCGGCTTGTTCGCTCATGGGAAAAGAATGCGCCTCGGCTTGAACAGCGTCAATTCACGCGAAGTTTACGGCTTAACGCTTTCTTCCCGCGCCGGACGGCGTAGTCGCGCGATGCGCTTGCGGAAGATGAGCGGCAGCAAAACGAGTACCGCGAAAAGCGCGAGCCCGACGATCAGCTCGCGCGACAGAAAATGCATCATGTCGAACTCGATCCGGCATTCGCCGGCGTTCGCCGCCTCGCAGGCGCGGAAAACCTGAAGCTGCTTTTCGATGCCTTGATCGAGACCGGAGCCGATGAAGCCGAAGCAGAAAGCGATCGGCGCGATACCAAGCATGGTCGCCGCAATGAAGGTCTTGAGCGGCACGCGGAACAGCCCGGACGCGACATTGATCGCAATATAAGGAACCACCGGAATGAGCCGCAGCAAAACGATGTAGCCGAAAGCGCCGTTCCGGAATCCTTGCGCGAATTTCTGAAAGCGCGGAAGTGCGGCGTTCTGCAGGCTCGCGCCGATGGAAGCGCTTCCGATCAACACCGTGATCACGCCGCCGATGGTGGAACCCAGAATGCCGCCAAGCGCGCCGAAGAATGCTCCGAATAAAAATCCGCCGAACATCGTGAAGACGACGGCACCCGGAACCGCGAAGACGATCGCGGCGCTATAGACCGCGACATAGATCGCGTAGGCCGCAAACGGATTGTTATCGACGATCCGGTCGAGCGCTTCCGAATGTCGGACGGCGGATTCGAGCGAGATATAGCGATGCAGCCCGAGGCTGAAGACCGCAACTGCGGCGGCCAGAAGCAGCACGAGCGGGACATAGCGGAGCAGCACCACACGGCGGGCAGCCGCTTCTGTCTTTCCGGAATTCTGCATCGATTGGTCTTTGCGTTCCCTACGCCCGCCGCTGCCTTATACAATGTGTGCGAAGCGCGGAAATGACGCCCTCGCGCAAAAGCGCCGTTTCATCGCGGGTTGGACCCAAACGGCCTGTTTCCATTGACTTCTCCGGGGCCCGCCCCCTATAAGCCCGGCGCGCATGCTTGGCTGATCGGAGCCGCCGCGGGCCGCTTTTAGCCCCGGAACGCGGGACTTTCCCGCCGCTCCTGCCAGACAGCGCAATTCCAGGTAGCCCACCGGCTGCGATCTAGCGGAGTAAGCCCCGTGAAACGGACCTATCAACCGAGCAAAATTGTCCGCAAGCGCCGGCATGGTTTCCGCGCGCGCAAGGCGAGCCTTGGCGGCGCGAAAGTGCTCGCCGCCCGCCGCCGGCGCGGACGCAAGCGTCTCTCGGCCTGATCTGTCGCACCGGTTCGGGCTCGTCCTGATGAACCGGATTGTTAAGCGCGCGGACTTTTTGGCCGCTGCAAAGGCCGAACGGGCAAGTGCTGCGCCATTTTCCTTGCAGGCTCGCGACCGCAACGACCAAGCCGGGCTTCGCCTCGGCCTTACCGTCACAAAGAAGGTAGGCAACGCGGTCGAACGGAACCGTATCCGCCGCCGCTTACGCGCCGCGGCACGCGCGGTTCTGCCGCAAGCCGGTAAAAGCGGCTTTGACTATGTAGTCGTGGCGCGAAGAGCCGCGTTAACCGCCGATTTTTCCGATCTCACCGGCGGCCTCGAAAAAACGCTCAAACAAGTCCATAAGACCCGGCGCCAGAAAGCCCCGGCGGGAGAAGAATAATGGCCGACCAGAAAAATACCCTGCTCGCGATCGTCCTTTCGGTGATCGTGCTCGTCGGCTGGCAATACTTCTTCGCAGCGCCTCAGCTCGAGAAGCAAAAGCAGATTCAGCAGCAGCAACAACAGCAGCAGCAAACGAAGACCGGACCCCAAGGTCCGCAGGCACCGGTTACGCAGCAGCAACAGACCGGGCCGCAATCGCCTTCCACGCCGCAAACCCCGAACATGCCGAGCACGCCGCAGACCGCTCCGAATGTTCAGGGCACGCAGCAGCGTCCCGCCGCTTTAACGCGCGATCAGGTGCTCGCCGCTTCGGGCACGCGCGTGCAGATCGAAACGCCGCGCCTGCGCGGCTCGATCGCGCTCAAGGGCGCGCGCATCGACGACGTTTCGCTGAACGATTATCGCGAAACGGTCGATCCGAAGAGCCCGAACATCATTCTGCTCGCGCCCTCCGGCAGCCCGCAGCCGTTCTATGCCGAGTTCGGCTGGGTGGCGGGCGACCAGAAAACGAAAATGCCGGACGCGGACACGGTGTGGACGCGCGAAGGCACCGGCGCGCTCACGCCGGAAAGCCCGCTTCGTCTCTCGTGGAACAACGGACAGGGCATCACCTTCCGCCGTACGATTTCGATCGACCGCAACTACATGTTCAAGATTCTGGACGAGGTCGAAAACGGCACGCAGGAAGCGCTGCAGCTTTTCCCTTACGCGCTCGTGTCGCGCCACGGCACGCCGCAGGTGCTCGGCTATTATATTCTTCATGAAGGTTTGATCGCCGTCACCGGCGACAACAAGCTGCACGAAGTTCAGTATTCCGGGATCGTCGACAAGCCAGCGCAGAATTTCAAAACGACCGGCGGCTGGTTCGGCATCACCGACAAATATTGGGCGGCAGCACTCGTCCCGCCGCAGAACGCGTCGCTGAATGCGCGCTTCTCTTCCGGCTCGCTCGGACCGATCAAGACCTACCAGTCCGACTACCTGCAGGACGCAATTTCCATCGCCGCGGGCGGCAAGGCGCAGAACCAGTCGCAGCTCTTCGCCGGCGCGAAGGAAGTCGCGGTGGTCGATGCCTATGAGAAGAACGACGGCATCAAGAACTTCGAACTCATGATCGACTGGGGCTGGTTCTATTTCATCACCAAGCCGCTCTTCAACGCGATCGACTACTTCTTCCGCCTGACCGGAAACTTCGGCTACTCGATCCTGATCGTGACCGTGCTGATCAAGATTCTCTTCTTCTGGTTCGCCAACAAGTCTTACGCCTCGATGGCGAAGATGAAGGTGGTGCAGCCGATGATGGAGGAAATCCGCAAGCGCTATGCCGACGACAAGGTCGCGCAGCAGCAGGCGCTGATGGAGCTCTACAAGAAAGAGAAGATCAATCCGCTTGCGGGCTGTTGGCCGATCCTGATTCAGATTCCGGTGTTCTTCGCGCTCTACAAAGTGCTGTTCGTGACGATCGAAATGCGTCACGCGCCCTTCATCGGCTGGATCAAAGATCTTTCCGCGCCGGATCCGACCAACCTCTTCAATCTGTTCGGCCTCATTCCGTACGACCCGACCTTGATCCCGGTGTTCGGCCAGTTCCTGCATCTCGGCATCTGGCCGATCCTCATGGGCATCACGATGTGGGTGCAGATGAAAATGAATCCGGCGCCGCCGGATCCGACGCAGAAGATGATCTTCGACTGGATGCCGGTGATCTTCACCTTCCTGCTCGCCTCGTTCCCGGCCGGCCTCGTGATCTACTGGACCTGGAACAACTTCCTCTCGGTGTTGCAGCAGGGCGTGATCATGAAGCGCAACGGCGCGAAGATCGAACTTTGGGACAATGTGAGATCGCTGGTCCCGAAAAAGAAAGACGCCGGCGAAACCTGACGGCGGCAGCGAAATTGACGAAATTGCATGACCCGTTTCCCTCGAAACGGGTCATGTGCTTTAGAGACCGCGAATCATGATCGTTCTTGACGATATATCGCTCCGCGTTGCGGGCAGGCTCTTGATCGACCACGCCTCGGTATCGATTCCGGAAGGCGCGCATGTCGGCGTCGTCGGCCGTAACGGTTGCGGCAAGACCACGCTGTTCCGCGCACTCGAAAACGAAACTGATATCGAGACCGGTTCGATCCATAAGCCTGCACGTGCGCGCGTCGGCAAAGTTGCGCAGGAAGCGCCTTCGGGTCCGGACAGCTTGCTTGAGCGCGTGCTTGCCGCCGATACCGAACGCGCATCGCTCTTGGCAGAACGCGAGACTGCGACTGATCCGATGCGGATCGCGGAAATCGAAATCCGTCTCGTCGATATCGACGCCTATTCTGCGCCGTCGAAGGCCGCGAAAATTCTCTCGGGCCTCGGCTTCGATGAAGCAGCCCAGGCGCGGCCCTGCTCCGAATTTTCAGGCGGCTGGCGCATGCGCGTTGCGCTCGCGGCACTTCTTTTCGTCGAACCAGATCTTTTGCTGCTCGACGAACCGACCAACTATCTCGATCTCGAAGGCACGCTCTGGCTGCAGGACTATCTTGCGAAGTATCCGCATACGATCCTGCTCATCAGCCATGACCGCGATCTCCTCGACACCTCGGTCACGCATATTCTTCACTTCGACCAGAAGAAGCTGAAGCTCTATCGCGGCGGCTTTACTTCGTTCGACCGCCAACGCCGCGAAAAGCTCGTGCTCGACGAGAAGGCCCGCAAGAAGCAGGACGCCGCCCGCGCACATATGCAGGCGTTCGTCGACCGCTTCAAAGCGAAGGCTTCCAAAGCGCGCCAAGCGCAATCGCGTGTGAAAGCGCTCGCAAAGATGGAGCCGCTGGCTACGCATATCGAAGACGCGCAAGCCGCGATCTCGATTCGCCATCCCGAGAAAACGCTCTCGCCGCCGATCATCGTCTATGACGGCGTCTCGGTTGGCTACGAGCCCGGCAAGCCGATCCTGAAAAATCTCGACCTCCGCATCGACGAAGACGACCGCATCGCGCTACTCGGGCCGAACGGCAACGGCAAGTCGACCTTTGCGAAGCTGCTCGCCGAGCGATTGAAACCCGAGGGCGGCAAGATCGTGCGCGCCTCGAAGATGGAAGTTGCCTATCTCGCGCAGCATCAGCTCGACGAACTGAAAGCCGATCAGTCGCCCGCGGATCACGTCCGCGATCTGATGCCGGGCGCGCATGAATCGAAAATCCGCGCCCGCGCGGCGGAAATGGGATTCTCGGCGGCAGCAGCCGATACGAAAGTTGCGCAGCTATCGGGTGGCGAGAAGGCGCGGCTTCTGCTCGGCCTCGCGGCCTTTCACGGCCCTCACCTTCTGATCCTCGACGAACCGACCAACCATCTCGACATCGAAGCGCGCGCGGCGTTGATCGAAGCAGTGAACGATTATCCGGGTGCGGTCATTCTGGTGAGCCACGACCGGCATCTGCTCGAAGCCTGCGCAGATCGCCTGTGGCTCGTTTCTAACGGCACCGTGAAGCCTTACGAAGCCGATCTCGATCAATATCGCCGCGACGTGCTCGGCGCGGGCGCCGACCGCATGGGCGGCAAGGAAAAGCGCGCCGCGAACAACGGTGGTGCGAAGAAGCCCTCGCTCGGCAACATCAACAAGAAGATCGCTTCGCTCGAAACGCAGGTGCAGAAGCTGGAAGAAGAAATTTCGCGTCTCGATGCGCAGCTTTCCGATGCGGAACTGCATCAGCGCAATCCGCGCGAAGCATCCTCGCTCGGCGAAGCGCGAACGCGCGCCTCCGACGCACTCGCCAAAGCTGAAGCGGAGTGGCTTGCGCTCAATACCGAACGTGAAGAAATGGGCGCCTCGTAATGGACTTTACCTCGCGCGAAATCGAAGCGGGCCGCAAACTCTTCGCGGGCGAATTCGAGTTTTTCGCGGGCGCCGACAAGCCGGATGTACTGCCGCCGCCAAAAGGAATCGAAGTCGCTTTCGCAGGGCGCTCCAACGTCGGGAAATCGAGCCTGATCAACGCGCTGACCAACCGCAAGTCGCTCGCACGCGTCTCGATCACGCCGGGCCGCACGCAGCAGATCAATTTCTTCAAGTCGCAAAGCGATCTCGTGCTGGTCGATCTTCCCGGCTACGGCTACGCAAAAGCGGCGAAAGAGAAGGTCAAAGCCTGGAGCGGCTTCGTGCGCGTCTACCTGCAGAAGCGCATCAATCTCGGCCGCGTCGTCGTGCTGATCGATGCGCGTCACGGCGTGAAGCCAAACGACGCGGAAATGCTGAGCGAGTTCGACAAGGCCGCCGTCGGCTATATGGTCGTGCTCACGAAATGCGACGAGTTGAAAGCCGCCGATCTGCCGAAGCGGATCGAGGAAACGAGAGCCGCGATCGCAAAGCGCCCCGCGGCGTTTCCGGAAGTCTTCGCGACCTCATCCTATGAAGGCGACGGCATTCCCGAAGTTCGCGCCGCCATTATCCGGCTGATGGCTGAACGCGGTTATTCCTCGTCGTCGTCATCATCGTCCTGATCTTTTTTCGGCGCATCGGTTTTCGGCTGCGTTGCGGCTGGCGCTGTCTTCGGCGCCGTCTTGATGACTTTATAAAGCTGAAAGCGCGGGCCTTCTTTTACCAGCTCGAGCCGGTCGCTGTCCGGGTTAGGCGCTCCTGAGTCCGTGAACAGAAGATAGACGTAGTCGAAATTTTTCGGCCAGCCGTCCCAGTAATTTTCGATCTCATCGCCTTCGAGTTCGGCGCTCAACATGAACTGACCGAGATTCGGCGGCGTGCCGTCTTCGACATCAGCGATATGGCTGTATTCGTTCTTCACCTGAAGGATTTGCTTGCCCTTCACCGTGAACGCGGTGGTGACGAGCGACGAGCGCTCGATCATCGCGAGGCAGGCTGCATGGGTATAGGAAAGATCGCGGGCGGTTTCGCCTGCGTTCCCATCGGCGTAGACGACGAGTACACGCGAGCCGCGTGCGATTTCATTCACGGAGTTTCTGAATTCGATCGTACCGCCCGAAAGCTGCTGCCAGACCGTCTGCACTTCCACGACACGGACGGCGAGAAGCACAAACAGCACGGCGGCGAACGCGTTTCGCACTCTCTGCAATCTCATCTCGAGATGCATGCAGGCCACAATCATGAACGCGAGGCCGATCGGCAAACGCTGATCCGCGAGATAGGTCGCGAACAAGAAACGCGGCATAGCGAGATAAACGATTCCGCCGACGCCGAGAAGAAACCATCCGAAACGATGAAAATGAAGCACGCGATAACGCATCGCCCATAGCGCCGCGACGCCGACAACCGCACCGAGCGCAATCGCAACCATGTCGTAATAGGTTTTGAAAACCATGATGAGACCGTCGATCTTGCCGTCGGCTTCCCATCCATATTCCGCGGCGAGCGTCAGCGTGGGGCTGACATAAAGCAGCGGCAGAACGACCAGAAACGGCAAGCCGGCGGAAAGAAATTCTGCGTAGCGGCCGAGCGTGAACTTTCCCCGAGCCTGCCACGTGCCATAGGTTTCGAACGCGAGCAGGCCGACGCCGTAAAGTCCGACGGCGAAGAGATGACAAAAGAAGAGTATCAGCACGAACAGGAGCGACATCAGAAAACGCCACGGCCAGGCGCGATCCCGTAGCCATACCCAACTTGCAAGCGCCCAGATCGCAACGCCGATGCCGAAAAGATAATTCATCACGCCGACCAGCAGCACGCCGTTGTAAAGCAGCGGGAAAGAAATCAACGGCATCGCCGACCAGTAGCCGTAGAGCGCACGATTCAGGACGAGCGTTCCGGAAAGCGTCACAACGAAAATCGAGATCAGGAATATTTCCCCGGCGACATAAACGCTCATGAATTGCTGGAGGAACGGAACAATTACATCCATCACGAGATTGGGGATCACGGCCCAATGCAGTTCGTAGAAATTCGCGAGCAGCGGATCGGTTTTCAACGCGCCGATGACGTGCATGCGCGCGAGGTGATTGACGTAGTCCTGCAGCGGCGGGAGCGGATGGGTCAAAACCGGGATGGCGGCGACCGCGCTCAATACGACGAAGAGTGCTGCGATCACGCCGGGAGAAAAGTCTCCGGAACGCCGCGCGCCTGATTTTTTCGCTGCTGAAATTTCCATGACCGGCCGCATCTCCGGGTGTCAGATTCGAGACTTGGCGAATAATCGCGCCGCCATGAAGGCAACATGAACGAAAGGGCATTCGGGCCCTTTCGTCCCCGGCGCTAAATCGGCTACAAAGTTCCCGCAAATCCGGAAACGAGATTCATGAGCAAAGACCACATTCCTGCCGACGCCCACGAACAGGCGCGCATTCTCGCGCAGGCGCTGCCGCATATGCAGCGTTACGACGAGGAAATCGTCGTCGTGAAATACGGCGGTCATGCCATGGGCGACGAGCAGGTCGCGCGGGACTTTGCGCGCGATATCGTGCTGCTCGAACAGACTGCGATCAATCCGGTGGTCGTGCATGGCGGCGGTCCGCAGATCGGCATGATGCTGGAAAAGCTCGGCATCAAATCCGAATTCAAGGACGGCTTGCGCGTCACCGACCAGAAGACCGTCGAAGTCGTCGAGATGGTGCTCGCGGGCTCGATCAACAAACAGATCGTCGGCTTCATCAACGAAGCGGGCGGGCGCGCCATCGGCCTCTCCGGCAAAGACGGCAACATGGTCAAGGCGAAGAAAGTTACGCGCACCACGCGTGACAAGGACTCCAATATCGAGAAGGCGATCGATCTTGGATATGTCGGCGAGCCTGCCGAAGTCGATATTACTGTACTCGAGCAGATTCTCGGCCGCGAATTGATTCCGGTGCTGGCTCCGGTCGCCGCAGGCATCAATGGCGGTACGTTCAATGTGAACGCCGATACTTTCGCGGGCGCAATTGCCGGTGCGCTCAGCGCCAAACGTCTGCTTCTGCTCACCGACGTTCCGGGCGTGCTCGATAAGTCGAAAAAGCTGATCGAAGAACTATCGCTGAAAGACGCGCGGAAGCTGATCGCGGACGGTACGATTTCGGGCGGCATGATTCCGAAAGTGGAAACCTGCATCGACGCGCTGGAACGCGGGGTCGAAGGTGTCGTCATTCTCGACGGCAAGGTACCGCACGCCGTGCTTCTGGAATTGCTCACCGATCACGGCGCGGGCACGCTGATCAAGCGCTGATGCGGGGGGCGCTCGCAGCAATCTTTCTTCTTGCTGCGACGGCCGCTGCCCATGCCGATCTGGAGATCTGTAACCGCACGAGCTTCGTGATCGAGGCCGCGATCGGCGTCGAGACCAAGGGTGCCGCCGCAACACGCGGCTGGTTTCGCGTCGATCCGGGCACATGCCGCACCGTCCTTCGCGGCGAAGTTTCCGCCGATCACCTTTATCTGCACGCAAGGGCGCTCGCGCTTTACGGCATAGTGCGGCCCTTGAGCGCGTCGCAAGTCAATCTCTGCGCCGGCAGCGGCGATTTTCTGATTGCCGGTGCGCGCAAATGCACGAAGGCTGAAGAAAAACTCATGCCGTTTGCAGAAGTGCAGCCGAGTAAATCCGGAAGCAACGCAACCATCTATGTCGCGGAGAGCGCGGGCTATGAGGCCGATCAGGCGAGGATCGCAGCAATCCAGCGGTTGCTCACGCTTGCGGGCTTCGATGCCGAACCCGTGGACGGCGCCTTCGGCGCAAAAGGCGAAGCCGCACTCACGGCGTTTCTAAAAAGCAGAAGTCTGAACGTAGAAGCCGCGCTACGCCCGGATTTTCTCGATGTCCTGATCACGGCTGCGCGCGACGGCACTGCGCCGGGTCTACTCTGGTGCAACGATACCAAGCACATCGTCATGGCGGCCCTCGCGATCGAGGAAGACGGCGCAGTTGCAACGCGGGGCTGGTGGAAGATCGATCCCGGTGCATGCCTCCGGCCGGAAATGCCGCGCAGGATTTCGGGCAGGATTTTTTCTTTTGCCGAAGCCGTCGATTCTTCCGGCGCCGTTGTCGAGACGAAAGGGCGCGCGCTTAACTGGGGCGGAAGCAACAAGCTCTGCGTGAAAAACATACGCTTTGAAATCCGCGATCACAAAAACTGCGAGGCGCAGGGTCTCGACGTCAAAGCATTCGTCCCGGTCGAACTCTCCAGCCAAAGCGGCGCAACGCTACGCTTTCGCGAGCCCTAAGCGCGCCGGTTGACAACGATGCATCCCGCACGGGAAAACCCGCGCGCATCAGAAAAACCGGAGCAAGCCCGTGAAGCCCGCCGAACTAGAGAAGATCATCGACGAAGCCTTTGCCGACACCGCCAAGATCGGCCCGAAGACCAAGGGCAAGATCCGCAAGGCGGTCGATGAAGCGCTCGATCTGCTCGACGCAGGCAAAGCGCGCGTTGCTGAAAAGCAGGCGAGCGGCGAATGGCGCGTCAATCAGTGGCTGAAGAAGGCGGTGCTGCTTTCCTTCCGTCTGAACGACATGGAAACGATCAAGGGCGGTCCGGGCCGCGCAGTGTGGTGGGACAAGGTGCCGTCGAAATTCGACGGCTGGAAACCGAACGACTTCAAGAAGGCGGGCTTCCGCGCCGTGCCGGGCTCGGTCGTGCGCCGCTCCGCCTACATCGCGCCGGGCGCGGTCTTGATGCCGAGCTTCGTGAACCTGGGAGCGTATGTCGGCGAGAACACGATGATCGACACTTGGGCGACCGTCGGTTCCTGCGCGCAGATCGGGAAGAAAGTTCATATCTCCGGCGGCGCCGGCATCGGCGGCGTGCTTGAGCCGCTACAGGCCGGACCGGTTGTGATCGAGGACAACTGTTTCGTCGGCGCGCGTGCTGAGGTCGCGGAAGGCGTGATCGTCCGCGAAGGCTCGGTGCTTTCGATGGGTGTTTTTCTGGGCGCTTCGACCAAGATCGTCGATCGCGAAACCGGGAAAATCTACATGGGCGAAGTGCCGCCTTATTCCGTCGTCGTGCCGGGTACCATTCCCGGAAAGACTATTCCCGGCAGCAATGAGCCGGGCCCGGGCCTCTATTGCGCGGTCATCGTGAAGCGCGTGGACGAGAAAACCCGTTCCAAGACTTCGATCAACGAACTCCTGCGCGACTGATGTGCGAACCCTCCCGGTGCCTGCTAATGTGGCTGGAGTAACGGGGACTACTTATGAGCACTGACGGTTCTGCGCAGCCCGCGAATGAATTGGGCTGGTTCGGCAAGCTGATGATATTTCGCGGCAGCATCGGCCGGGTGAAATACCTGTTGGGTCTGCTTGCCGAGTTCGCAATTCTTTTTCTCGGCCTCGCATCACTTGCTGGACTGAATAACCCGACCGGCGGCGGCAGCTTCTTCGGCGCAGCCTTCTTTCCGCTGATCGCGCTCTACGTGCATATGTGCCTTGTCATCGCGCGTTTCCGTGATGCGGGGAGCCCGCATCCCGTTCTTGCCGGCATCATCGTTGCGATCCTGCCATTCGCCTGGGTTGTTGGCTTTTTGGAATACATCGAATCCCTTTGGGGTCTGATACTCCTCGGCTTTGTGGTCCTATATTTCGGGCCGGCGTTCCCGAAATCGAAAGCTGCCGAAGTGCTGCAAGCCTGATAACGTGCGCTGCATGGGGTGCGGGGCTTTTTAAATGAATCCGATCCAGCTTTTTACGAGTGTCGACGGTCGCATCCCGCGTCAGGTCTATTGGCTCGGCATTGTCGCGATTACCGTTATCGGTCTGCCGACCATCGCAGCAGCGGCCTATCTCGGCGGCGGTACTGCGGGCGCAATCGCGAACCTTTTCTTCCTGTGGTGCGGCTTCGCGCTTTCCGCGAAACGCGCGCAGGATCGCGGCCGGCATTATCTATTCATCGCGGGATATTTTGCGCTGCTCGCTATCCTCACGAACCTCAGCACGAGCCAATCCAAAATGATGGGCCGCATGGCGGCGGAGCCCTCGCCCTTGCTCATCGTGGTTTCGCTTCTCTTCATCGCGTATGTAATCTTTCTCTTTATCGAACTTGGCCTGCGCCGGGGCACCGTAGGTCCGAACCGCTATGGCCCGGACCCGCTCGAACAAACCGCGCAATCCTGAAAACCGGAGGCGATCATGGACTTCAAATATCTCTTCACGAGTCTCGACGGCCGCATCAACCGCAAGCCCTACTGGCTCGCAGCGCTCCTCCTGTTTGTGATTTCGATGGTGGTACAGCTCGGCGTCTATTTTGCCGCGGGAATACAGGCCATGATGATCGTCGGCCTCGCTTTCTTCTGGCCGGGTTTTGCGCTTGCGGTGAAACGCGCACATGACCGCAACCGTCCGACCTGGCTTGTGATCGGCTTTTTCGCGCTCGTGCTGATCACGCAGTTCATGCAGATCGCCGGAATCCACGAGAACGATCCGGGCGAGCCGACAGGAGCATTCCAGGTGCTTTCGATTATCGTCGCTATATATGCGATCTATGCCGTGATCGATTGGGGTTTCCTGAAAGGCACCAGTGGCCCCAATCAGTTCGGTCCCGATCCGCTCCAAAGCTAAAACCGGAAGGCAGCCTGAACCGTTGTCGGCAATGCGTAGACCATGAAGTACCGCCAGCTCGAATCCAACGAGATCATCCATACGATCGATGAACTCCATATGCGGATTTCGCAGCGATTTCCGAAATCGGATCTCGCTGCGGTCTGCGAGGAACTTCTTGTCGTCGCCAAGGAAACGGAATCGAAATCGCAGGCGGTGAACGTTTCGAACTATCCGCTCCGCGCTATCATCGTCGGTCTGATCGGTGTGGCCGCTGCGATTATCGCATTTCTTATCCATGCGATTCAGGTCAAGACCGGCGAAGTCGAACTCATCAATCTGCTGCAGGGTCTGGAAGCGGGCACCAACCTCGTCATCTTCATCAGTGTTGCGATCTATTTCCTGTTCTCGCTCGAGGCGCGCATTTCGCGAACGCGCGCGCTCAGCGATTTGAACGAGTTGCGCTCGATCATCCACGTGATCGACATGCATCAGTTCAGCAAAGATCCGAGCGAGTTGCTCAGTTCCGACAGCACCGAAGGCATGACGCGGCAGGATCTCACGCGCTATCTCGGCTTTTGCAGCGTGATGCTTTCGCTGGGCGCGAAGCTCGCCGCGCTCTACGCGCAGAAGCTGCCCGACGAAGTCGTGATCGACGCGGCGAGTGACCTGCAGAACGTCGCAGGCGGATTGAGCCTGAAGATCTGGCAGAAAATCTCGATCCTTGAATCCTATGAGGACTATCGGGAAAAGCATAAGTTCGGTCATGGCTGACCTGACCGCCGTCGAGATCGCGCAGGCGTTGATCCGTTGCCCTTCCGTGACGCCCGCTGAAGGCGGCGCGCTCGACGTGCTCGGGAAAGTTCTGCGCGACGCGGGCTACGACGTGCACCGCGTCCCGTTTTCCGACGCAGATACGCCGGACATCGACAATCTGTTCGCGAAAGCTGGTAGCGGCGCGCCGCATTTTGTTTTTGCCGGACATACCGACGTCGTGCCGCCGGGCAACGAAGCAAGCTGGACGCATGCGCCCTTCTCCGGTGACATTGCGAACGGCGAATTATTCGGGCGTGGCGCCTGCGACATGAAGGGTGCGATCGCCGCATTCACCGCCGCCGCGATCAAGTTCGGCAAGCCGAAGCGCGGCACGATTTCGTTTCTGATCACCGGCGACGAAGAGGGTCCCGCGGTGAACGGGACGCGGAAGCTGCTGCACTGGGCGCGCGAGCGCGGCGAGAAATTCGATCACTGCATCGTGGGCGAACCGACGAACGTAAGCGCGCTCGGCGATATGGCCAAGATCGGCCGGCGCGGTTCGCTTTCGGGCACGCTGATTTTCCGGGGGCTGCAGGGACACGTCGCCTATCCGCATCTTGCCGATAACCCGGTGCCGCCGCTCATTCGCGCGGTGAGTGCGCTGATCGGAAAGCCGCTCGATCAGGGCACGGAGCATTTCGACGCGTCGAATCTCGAAGTGACGTCGCTGGGAACAGGCAACCGTGCGTTCAACGTGATTCCCGCGGAAGCGCGCGCGCAGTTCAACATCCGCTTCAACGACAAGCATACCGCGAACAGCTTGCGCGAACTGGTGTTGCAGCGGGTCATGGATGCGGTCGGCGACACGCCGTTCCAGATCGACTGGGAGCCTTCGAGCGATTGCTTTCTCACGGAGCGGGGCGACTTCACCGATCTGGTCGCGAACGTCATCAAGGAAACGACCGATGTCACGCCGAAGCTTTCGACTTCCGGCGGCACGTCGGACGCGCGCTTTATAAAGGACTATTGCCCGGTCGTGGAATTCGGCCTCGTCGGCCAGACCATGCACAAGATCGACGAGCGGGTGCCGGTTTCCGATGTCGAGAAGCTCACGCAAATCTATCTGCGGATTCTCGAAAAATACTTCGCCTAGTAATCCACCCGCACCAGATACAAGCCATCCGGCGGCGCGACCGGCCCACAGGCTGAACGGTCCCGCGCTTCGAGCGCACGCTTCATGTCGGCAGGCGTCCATCTACCTTCCCCGACCTGCTCTAGCGAACCGGCGATAGAGCGAACCTGATTGTGTAAGAACGATCGCGCGCTTGTCTCGATAAGCACTTCCTGTCCGTCGCGGGTCACGTTCAAGACATCCAGCGTTTTTACTGGGGATTTTGCCTGGCATTCGGTAGAACGAAAAGTCGTGAAATCATGATTGCCGACGAGATATTGCGCGGCCTCCTGCATTTTCTTTTCATCCAGCGGACGGGCAACGCGCCAGACGCGGTTACGCTCCAGCGCAAGATCGGCGCGGCGATTGCGTATGCGATAGAGATAATGCCGCTTGGTTGCAGAAAAGCGTGCGTCGAAATCTTCGGTAACCTTTTCCGCAGACAGGACCGCCACCGGATGCGGGCGCAGATGCGCGTTCAACCCGTCGCGAATCGTGTCGGTTTCCCAATCTTTCGACAGATCGATATGAGCGACTTGCCCGAGCGCATGCACGCCGGCGTCCGTTCGGCCTGCACCCGAAACTTTCGTGCGCGTACCGGATAATTTTTCCACTGCGTCTTCGAGCACGCCCGCGACGGTGAGACCGCCGTCCTGTACCTGCCAGCCGAGAAAAGGCGAGCCGTCGTATTCAATGGTGAGCTTGTAGCGGGGCATCAGGAGACTTTTGCGCCCCTGGAAAGTTTCGCGCCGCGCAGAAACTCTTCCGCGCCCATCGCCTTCGCGCCCGCGCGCTGCACTTCGACAAGCTTCACTGCACCCTCGCCCGCCGCGATCGTCAGTTGATCGTCGAGTAGCGTACCAGGCGCTCCGCTGCCGCCCGCAAGCTGCGAGCGAAGCACTTTTACGCGTACCGGCTTGCCATCAATCTCCGCCTCGAACCACGCGCCTGGAAAGGGCGACAGACCGCGAATGTGATTGTGCACGTCCTGCGCAGAACGAGACCAGTCGATTTTCGATTCGTTCTTGTCGATCTTGTTCGCGTAGGTGACGCCTTCCGCCGCCTGGGGCGTAAAATTAAGCGAGCCACGGTCAAGTGCCGCAAGACCGCGCGCCATCAAATCAGCGCCAAGCAGGCTGAGCTTGTCGTGCAATTCGCCTGTCGTGACGTTCTCGGCAATCGTCACGCGCTCGGCGAGACCGACCGGCCCCGTGTCTAACCCCTCCTCCATCTTCATCACCATCACGCCGGTTTCCTTGTCACCGGCCATGATCGCGCGATGGATCGGTGCTGCACCCCGCCAGCGCGGAAGCAGCGACGCATGAAGATTGAGACAGCCAAGCGCCGGTGCATCGAGAATGCTTTTCGGCAAAATCAAACCGTAAGCGATGACAACCGCGACATCGGCAGCGTGCGAACGAAAAAGCTCGGCTGCGTCATCCCCACGCAACGATTTGGGATGATGCACGGCGATCCCGAATTTCTCCGCCGTCTTGTGCACCGGAGATTTCCGCTCGCCCATACCGCGGCCGGCAGCAGCGGGCTCGCGGGTGTAAGCGGCGACGACCTCGTGCCCGCGCGCGACAAGCTCGGAGAGCGTCGGCACCGCAAATTCGGGAGTGCCCAGAAATACGACGCGCAAAGGATTTCCTTTCGCGCTTTAGCCCGCGGCGGCTGTGCGCTTGTTCGCTTTCGCGGTTTTCGTGAATTTCTTCGTGACGCGATCGCGTTTGAGCTTGGAAATGTGGTCGATGAACAACACGCCGTTCAGATGATCGATCTCGTGCTGCAAGGCGCGCGCGAGCAGACCATCGGCTTCGATCTCGTGGGTTTTGCCCTTCTCGTCCATGTAGCGGACTTTCACTTCGGAAGGCCGCTCCACTTCCTCATAAAATTCTGCAATCGAAAGGCAGCCCTCTTCCTTCGAGTCTTTTTCATCGGACGCGGAAATCACTTCCGGATTAATAAAGACCATCGGGTGCTTTTCTTCATCGCCGCGCGTCGCGTCGATGGTGACAACGCGCTTTGCGACGCCGATCTGGATCGCGGCCAAGCCCACGCCCGGTGCGTCATACATCGTCTCGAACATATCCTTGATCAGCGACTTGATCTCGTCGTCGATTTTTTCGACGGGCTTCGAGACCTTGCGCAGAACCGGATCAGGCAACTGTAAAATCGGGCGGATCATGCGCGGGAAGTAAGTGATCGCCCGATTGTGGTCAACGATGCGGGCCGCACTTGCCGTGGCAGGCTGCAAATGACATGTTCCCTCTTCGTTCTAAAGGGAATCAGCGGCGCAATGAACGAAATCCTGTTTTCGATCAACGGAATGTCCGTGACGCTGGGCGCGCTTGTAGCGGCCCTGAGCGGGCTCGGCGTGCTGTTGCTGGTGGGTCTGCTCTTCGTACAAAGCAGGCAGAGCCGCACGCGCAGTCTGGAAGCGCAGGAGCAATCGATGCGGGTCGAAGAGTTGCAGCAGCAGCTTTTCGAATTGCTGAAGGCGCAATCCGCAACGACGGGCCAAGTGCAATTTCTCGCGCAGGGCTTCGGCTCGAAGCAGGAAGAACTTACGCGGAGCGTGAACGAGCGGCTGGACGCCGTCACGCATCGTCTCGGCGAAAACATGACCAACGCCGCGCAATCGACTGCCGAAGGTCTTTCGAAATTGCACGAGCGGCTCGCAGTGGTCGACGCCGCGCAAGGGCGCATGGCCGAACTCACGAGCCACATGGTGACGCTGAAAGATGTGCTTGCGAACAAGCAGGCGCGCGGCGCGTTCGGCCAGGGCCGCATGGAAGCGATCGTCGCTGACGGCTTGCCGAAAAATGCCTATGCCTTTCAGCATACGCTTTCCAGCGGCAAGCGCCCCGACTGTGCGATCTTCCTGCCGGGCGACGAACGGCCGCTTACGATCGACGCGAAGTTTCCGCTCGAGGCTGTCACCGCGTTTCGCGAAGCACAGACTGACGATGTTCGCCGCGCGGCGTTGACGCGGCTCAAGCAGGATATCAACAAGCACGTCAGCGACATTTCGGAGCGCTACCTCGTGCCAGGCGAGACGCAGGACATTGCGCTGATGTTCGTGCCGTCCGAGTCAGTCTACGCCGAATTGCAGGAACTTTGCGACGACGTTCTGCAGAAGGCCTTTCGCGCGCGGGTGATGCTTGTCTCGCCTTCGCTGCTGATGCTCGCAATCCAGGTCGTGCAGGCGATCGTGCGCGATAGCCAGATGCGCGATCAGGCGGAGAAAATTCAATCCGAGGTCGGCAAGCTCGTCGAGGATGTCGTGCGCCTGCGCGACCGCGCCGTAAAACTGCAGACGCATTTTGCACAAGCGTCGGAGGATGTGGGCTACGTGCTGATTTCCGCGGAGAAAGTCTCCAAGCGCGGCGGGCGGATTCAATCGCTCGAACTCGACGACGACAAGACGCCGAAAGTTGCCGAAGCGCCGGTCGCCGTCCCGCTGCAACTCAAGCTCGGCGGGCGCGACTAGTCCGATTCCCAAAGACGCGCGGCTGTGCGACAAGCGCGCATGGCCGAATCTGCGCAGGCATCTTCCCCGAACTGGCTGAAGGCAATCGCAGTCTATACGCGTCCGCGCGTCTTGATCGTGTTGCTGCTCGGCTTTTCCGCGGGCCTGCCGCTCGCGCTTGTCACCAGCACGTTGCAAGCCTGGCTCACGCAGAGCGGCATCGATATCAAGACCATCGGCCTCTTATCGCTCGTCGGGCTGCCCTACACATTCAAATTCTTCTGGGCACCGCTGGTCGATGCGCTGAAGATTCCGATGCTGACGAACTGGCTGGGCCGGCGGCGAAGCTGGCTGTTGTTCTCGCAGCTGCTTCTGATTGTCGCGATCATCGTATTGGGGTTTTCCGATCCAAATACGTCTGTCTATTACCTCGCAATCGCGGCACTTTTGGTCGCCGCCGCCTCGGCGACACAGGACATCGTGATCGATGCGTTCCGTGTCGAGAGTCTGCCGCAGGAAGAACAGGCGGCGGGCATTGCAAGTTACATTCTCGCCTATCGCGTTGCGCTCCTGCTCTCCGGCGCAGGCGCGCTTCTGCTCGTCGCCTATCTCGAGGCAAACGGCACGCCGCAACTGACGGCCTGGAAGATTTCCTACTTTGCCGCCGCAGTCTGCGTTGCGGTCGGCATGATCGCTGCGTTTCTCGCGAGAGAACCGGAAAGCGATGACACGGAAGCGAGTACGGAAGAATCGCCGATCAAACGCGTCTATGCGACGGCGTTCAGCGCCTTCAGCGAATTTCTTTCGCGCAAGCTTGCGATCACGATTCTTGTTTTCGTGCTCCTGTTCAAATTCTGCGACGCCTTCGCAGGCGTGCTGACCGTATCCTTCGTGCTGAAGATCGGCTTCAGCCTCGCGACCTACGCGACTGTCGTGAAAGGCGTCGGCTTCGCGGCGGCAATCGTCGGCGGCCTTGCGGGCGGCGCGCTTGCGCGCGCACTTCCGCTCACGACCTGTCTCTGGATCGCGGCCATCATCCAGATGCTCTCGAATTTCATGTTCTCATGGCTTGCCTGGATGGGCGCGGATATTACGGCGCTTACGCTCACGATCATTGTCGAGAACTTCACGTCCAATGCAGCGAACGTGATCTTCGTCGCCTATCTCTCGGCGCTTTGCGGCGCGCGGGCGCATACCGCAACGCAGTTCGCCTTGCTTTCCGCAATCGCCGCGGTCGGCCGCACGGTCTTGGCTGCAAGCGGGGGCTATGTCGCGGAAGCGACCGGCTGGTTCTGGTTTTTTGCGATCACCGCGCTGTCCGCGATCCCGAGCATCATTCTGCTCTGGTGGCTGCAGCGGCGCGGACATTTCGCGACGCTCGCAAGCGAAACGAAATAGCTATTTCTTTTTCTTCTTTGCCGGATAAACGAGGTATTTGTTCAGCGGATCGAGTTCATCGAAAAACGGCTCGTTGTCGCACTCGTTCTTGTGCCAGAACCTCGTGAGCACGAACTCCTTGCCGTTCCATCGCCAGTTTCCGGCCGTGCCGCAATCGCCGATACCACGGCCTTTGTGGAATGACGAGATTACCTTCTTCTTCTCATCGTAAGCTGGATTGGAGAGTTGATTGGTCCGCACAAGATCGCCGGCTTCTCCCGGGGTCTGGAATTCAAGTAGCCGCGCGCTGCCCGGATTTGCCGGATCGACCGCGAAAAATATGCTTCCGAAATTATAGGCCGCACGCCAGCAATAAACTTCAACGAGCTTCAAACGGCCGCTGAGCTGTCCGGTGAATTCGAGTTCCTTGTTCACCTCGTCGAACTCGATATCGCATTCGGCTTTTTCGAAAGCCTGTTTGAGAAGCGGCTCCGGAAGCTTGATGGTTTGCGCTTGCGCCGATAGCGAAAATACGAAGAAAGCAAGAGAAGCAATAAAGCGCATCAGCAAAGCCTAAAATCTAAAATAATGTCCGCTGCCGAATAGCAGCCGACAGTGTGCCTTCGTCCAGATAATCGAGCTCACCGCCCACCGGCACGCCATGCGCAAGGCGCGTGATCTTCACGTCGGTCTCACGCAAAAGATCGGTGATGTAATGCGCAGTGGTCTGGCCATCGACGGTCGCGCTCAAGGCAAGCACGACTTCCTTCACTTCCGGTTCCTGCGCGCGGCCGATCAGCGACGCGATATTGAGATCGTCCGGCCCGATGCCGTCGAGCGCGGAGAGCGTGCCGCCAAGAACATGGTAACGCCCCGCCACTACACCCGCGCGCTCCAGCGCCCAGAGATCGGCGACATTTTCCACCGCAACAAGCAGGGATGGATCGCGCGTCTGATCGGCGCAGACCATGCAGGGATTACGCGTGTCGATATTCCCGCAGGTGTCACAGACAACGATTTTTTCGAGTGCTTCACCGAGCGCTGCGGTCAGCGGCTCCATCAGTTCTTCGCGCTTCTTCACGAGGTGAAGTGCCGCGCGGCGCGCGGAGCGCGGGCCCAGCCCCGGCAGCTTGGAAAGAAGTTGAATGAGCCGTTCGATCTCCGGCCCGGCGACGACGCGGCGCATGCTCAGAAAAGTTTCATTCCCGGCGGCAGCGGCAATCCGCCCGTCAGCGCTTTCGCCTTTTCCTCGACCAGCTTTTCGGATTTGCCGCGCGCATCCGCGCTCGCGGCAACGATCAGATCCTCGACGATTTCCTTTTCGTCGGCCTTCATCAGGCTTGGATCGATGGAAACCTTCTTGACCGCGCCTTTCGCGGTCGTCACGACCGTGACAAGACCGCCGCCGGCCGTGCCGGTGACCTCGAGCGTCTCAAGTTCCTGCTGCATGCGCTCCATGTTCGCCTGCAGCTCCTTGATCTTGCCCATCATGCCCATCATGTCGCGCATGAACCTTGCTCCTTATTCTTCATCGTTCTCGAGCGATGCGTCGAAATCGTCGGCAGGATTTTCAGATTCCTGCTGCGCGGCCTTGCGGCGCACTTCCACGATTTCCGCGCCGGGGAAGGTATTGAGCACAGCCTGCACCGCCGGATGGTTACGGACGTCGGCCTTAAGTTGTGCCTGCGATTTCTGTTCTTTTTCCGCGAGCGTCTCGCCGCCCTGCTCGCGGCCGACGACAACGATCCAGCGGCGCCCCGCCCATTGCGAAAGCTTCGCGCCAAGCGTGCCCGCGAAGTTCACCGGCGCTCCGGCGTCGAGCGAGATCTCCAACTTGCCCTCTTCGAGCTGTACGAGACGCACGAAGTTTTTCAGCGCGTGCTTGATCTGGAGATCGCGATTCTTCTCGGCGAGCACGTATACGTCTTCGAGCGATTGCAGTTGTGACGCGCTGTCGGGAGCGGATGCGGGACGCGGCGTCGCGCGGCCGATCGCATTGCCGCCGCCTTGCGCCATCTGCATGCGCGGCGCCCCGGAAGGTGCGCCGCCGCCATTTCCTGTTGAGGCACTCGCGCCGTTTCCATTGCCGTCGCCCAGCATCCGGATCGCTTCATCAGGCGTCGGCAGATCGGAGGCATAAGCCAGCCGCACCAGCACCATCTCGGCGGCCTGTGCGGGCTTCCCGGAAGAAGCGGATTCGGAAATGCCCTTGGAGAGCATCTGCCACGCGCGCGAAAGCACACGGATCGAGAGCCGCTCGGAAAGCTCCTTGCCGCGCTTTCTCTCGGCTTCGACCAGACTTGTGTCGTCGAGCGACGACGGCACGATCTTGAAGCGCGTGAGCAGGTGACTGAATTCGGCAAGGTCGGAGAGCACCGCGACCGGATCGGCGCCGAGATCGTATTGTTCACGGAAGAGTTTCAGGGCTTCCGCGATATTTCCGCTCATCAGGCTTTCGAAGAGATCGATGATGCGCGTGCGGTCGGCGAGGCCGAGCATCTCGCGAACTTCGTTCGCTTTCACGCTCGCGCCGCCATGCGCGATCGCCTGATCGAGCAGCGAAAGCGAATCGCGAACCGAGCCTTCCGCCGCGCGGGCGATCAACGCGAGGCCTTCTAGCTCCGCATCGATTTTTTCCGCAACGGCGATTTTACCGAGATGTTTCGTCAGCGTATCGGAATCGACGCGGCGCAGATCGAAGCGCTGGCAGCGTGACAGGATCGTCACCGGAACTTTGCGCACTTCGGTCGTCGCGAAAATGAACTTCGCATGTGCCGGCGGTTCTTCCAGCGTCTTCAAGAGCGCGTTGAAGGCGGCACCGGAGAGCATGTGCACTTCGTCGAGGATATAAACCTTGTAGCGCGCGCTCACCGGCGTGTAGCGCACGGCGTCGTTGATCTGGCGAATGTCCTCGACGCTGTTGTGCGAAGCCGCGTCCATCTCGATCACATCGACATGGCGGCTCTCGAGAATTTCCTGACATTGCTTGCCGAGCTCCGGCATGTCCAACGTGGGGCCGGTGTCCTTGCCGGACTTCGGCTCATAGTTCAGCGCGCGCGCGAGAATACGCGCGGTCGTGGTCTTGCCGACACCGCGAACGCCCGTGAGCAGATAAGCCTGCGCAATGCGCCCGCTCGCGAAAGCATTCGAGAGCGTGCGGACCATCGCTTCCTGGCCGATGAGGTCGTCGAAATTGCGCGGACGATATTTCCGCGCGAGCACGCGATAGCCGGTCGCTTCGCCGCCGAACAAAGAGGCGCCGTCCTGCCCTGCCGTATTCTTTTTGGGCGTATCGTCCATCCCGGCCGCGTTCCTAGAATTTGAGGTGGGAGGCTGGAACAATGACCCAAACCGGTCTCGTTAGGGCTGCTTCCTTCCGGACCTGACCCGGTTGGCGAGTGGCTCGTCCACCGCCAACCTCCCGTTCTCTATATCGGGCGCTGGCCCAAGGAAGGCAAGCGCGAGAGATACCCGGAACTCGTCATGCCCGGCTTTATGCCGGGCATCCGCGCCTTCCCTTCGATCAAGAAAGTCGTGGATGGCCGGGACAAGCCCGGCCATGACGCAATAAGTTGGTGGGATGACAGATTTCAATATCGATCCGCGGCTCGCCGCGGATTCCGTCGTGATCGGAACGCTCACGTGCTGCGAAGTGCGGCTGCAAAACGATGCGCGGTTCGCGTGGCTCGTGCTCGTTCCCCGGCGCGAGAATATCTCGGAGCTTTTCGAGTTATCGGAAGCCGACCGCGCGGCGACGATGGAAGAAATCTCGCAAGTTTCGGCGGCGTTGCGCGCGGTAACGCAGTGCCTGAAAATCAATGTCGGCGCGCTCGGCAATATCGTCCGACAGTTGCACATCCATATCGTCGCGCGGAACGAAGGCGATGCCGCCTGGCCGGGGCCGGTCTGGGGCGTGGGCGCGCGCGTTCCGTACGGCGAAACCGAAAAGGCCGATCTCATCGCGCGGTTGCGCAGCGCATTAGCTATGCGCGGCTGACGGATTGCCGCGCGCTGTGCCTCATGCCAGCGTCACCGAAACAAGACACGCCCCATGTCCGACTCTTCCCGCGAAACCAGACTGACTTACGCCGGCTCGTTGCTCGACCGCTTGAGCGAACGGCGCGGCGAAACTTCGCTGATCGACTCGCTTCGCGCGAACGCGCGAAATTTCGTGCTCGCGGGCGAATCCTTCGTACTTGCGAAGCGCGGCGAAGGCTTCGATGCCGGGCTCTCGAATGAAGAAGCAGCGGCCGCCGGCGAGCCGCTAGAAGCCGCCCTGATGGGCAAGGACGAGAAAGGGCGCGGACATTTCGCGCGCGCGATCTCGCCGGAGCGGATCGACGCCATCAAGACGCGCGGCGATTTCATCGTGGTCGATCTGCGTTCGATTGCGCTGCAAGGACTCGTACCGCACGAAGATCTCTCCGTGCTCGCGACCGCGAAAGCGCTTCTGTTCTGGCACGAGCGCCACCGCTTCTGTTCGAATTGCGGAAAGCCGACTACGCCTGCGCAGGCCGGATGGCGGCGCGATTGCGCCGCTTGCAGCGCACAGCATTTTCCGCGCACCGACCCGTGCGTGATCATGCTTGCGATCCGCGGGGACCAATGCTTGCTCGCGCGCCAAACGCGCTTCCCGCCCGGCATGTGGTCGGCGCTCGCAGGCTTCGTCGAGCCCGGCGAAAGCATCGAGGAAGCCGTACGGCGGGAGACACTAGAGGAGGCGGGAATCCCCGCCGGCCGCGTCGCCTATTTCGCGTCGCAGCCCTGGCCGTTTCCGATGTCGATCATGATCGGTTGTTTCGTCGAAGCAAAATCCGAACATCTCAAAATCGACGAAAACGAACTGGAAGCGGCGCGCTGGGTCACGAAAGACGAATGCCGCCTGCTGCTGACCGGCAAACATCCGGCGCGTTTCTTTGCGCCGCCGCCGCTCGCAATCGCGCATCACCTGATCAAGACGTTCGTCGAGCGCGGCGCGGACGTGTTCTCTTAACTGGCCTCGTTCCGCGCCTTCATGCGGAAGGGATGTGCCGGATAGACGCCGAGAATCTTCAGTTCTTCCGAGAAGAAGCCGAGTTCTTCCAGCGCGAACCTTAATCCGCGATCGTCGGGATGGCCTTCGACGTCGGCATAAAACTGCGTCGCGAAGAAATTGCCGTCGATCTGGTAGGATTCGAGCTTCGTCATATTGACGCTGTTTGTGGCAAAACCGCCGAGCGCCTTATAGAGCGCTGCAGGAACGTTGCGCACCTTGAAGACAAACGTAGTCACCACGACACCGTTATTAGGCTTCGCCCACAGCTTGTCTTTTTGCAGAATGATGAAGCGCGTCGTGTTGTGCTCTTCGTCTTCGATGTTCTCGCGAATGATGTCGAGACCATAGATTTCTGCAGCAAGGCGCGAAGCGATCGCGGACTGCGTCGGATCGTTCGCTTCCATGATCTGCCGCGCGCTGCCTGCGGTATCGGCACCGATCACCGCGGTCAGTCCCAGTTCGCGGATCACGTTGCGGCACTGGCCGAGCGCCATGATGTGACTCTGCACGGTCTTCACCGTTTTCAGCGTTGCGCCTTTCGGCGCCATCAGTTGATGCGAGAGCGGCAGAAAGAATTCGCCGATGATCTGCAGGCCCGAATGCGGCATCAGATGATGAATGTCGGCGACACGGCCCGCGACCGAATTTTCGATCGGGATCATCGCGAGATTTGCGTCGCCATTCGAGACGGCCCCGAAGGCATCTTCGAACGTCGCGCAAGGCACAGGCTCGTATTCCGGAAAGCGCTCGAGACACGCAATATGCGAATTTGCGCCGGGCTCGCCCTGAAAGACAATGGTGGATTTCTTGGCCATGTCAGGATTTTCTCATCTTACCCGCGAGCAGCGCACGAGCCTTTTCGAGATCGGCGGGAGTATCGACACCGAGCGGAACCGCGTCAACGATTGCGACATCGATCCGCATCCCGGCTTCGAGCGCGCGAAGCTGCTCGAGCTTTTCGCGTTTCTCGAGCGGAGCCTGCGGCAGCGTCACGAAGCGTTCGAGCGCTGCGCGGCGGTAGGCGTAGATTCCGATGTGGTGATAGAGCGGCCCGTCGTTCGCAGGCGCAGTCGCGCGCGTGAAGTAAAGCGCGCGCAGATGATTGACGCCGACCGGCGTGCCGACGACCTTGACGACATTCGGATTGGTCTTTTCTTCCAGGTCGGTGATTTCAACCGCCAGCGTCGCGATATCGACCGCCGGATCGGCAAGCGGTTCGACCACGCGACGAATGGATTCCGGCTCGATGGTCGGCAAGTCGCCCTGCAAATTGACCACGATCGAAATCCTGCCGGCGGGATCGGCCTTGCCGAGCGCCTCGAAGATGCGGTCGGAGCCGGTCTGGTGATCCGCGCTCGTCATCAGCACGCGCCCGCCTGCGTCTTCGACGGCTTTGCGGATCGTTCCGTCGTCAGTCGCGACCGCGACTTCGCCGATGCCGGCCTCCATCGCCCGGTCGAGCACATGGAGAATCATCGGCCGTCCGTGAATGTCGGCGAGCGGCTTTCCCGGCAGCCGGGTCGCCTGCATGCGCGCCGGAATCAGCACGATCAGATCGGAACGAGACGCGACATTCGAAGCCATAGAACACCCGGAAAACCCGCTGTTTCAGGCGCCTTTCGCGGCGGCAGAAGGTAGCAGCGGCGGCCGGGTTATACGGGTTGCCTCCTATCGGGCAAAGCGTTACGTCTGGCCCTGATTAATGGGGCCTCACGCCGGGACGCCGGCGGCAAAACACCGGAATCGCTGCCCGATGGACAGCTTTGAACTCAATAAAATCATGGGCGCCGTGCTCGGCACCCTTCTCTTCACCCTCTCGCTGAGCATCGTGTCGGGCGGCATCTTCGCGTCGCATCCGCCGAAGAAAGCTGGCTACGAAATCGCCGCCAAGGACGACAAAGCGGGACCCGCCCAGGGCCCGGCCGAGCCGCAAATTCCGCTGGAAAATTTGCTCAACGAAGCGAGCGTCGAAAAAGGCGCATCGGTCGCGCGCCAGTGCGTCGCCTGCCACGAATTCGCGAAGGGCGGCCCGAACAAGGTCGGCCCAGGTCTCTATGGCGTCGTGAACAACGACTCCGGCGTCCATGGCGGCTTCAACTATTCGAACGGCATGAAGAACAAGAAGGGCAAGTGGACCTTCGAGGCGCTCGATAAATTCCTCGAGAACCCGAGCAAGACCGTGCCGGGTACGTCGATGACCTTCCTCGGCATCCGCCGCGCAACCGACCGCGCCGCCGTCATTGCCTATCTGAACACGCTGTCCGACTCGCCGGCACCGCTGCCGAAGCCGGCCGCCGTGACGCCGCCCGCGGAAAAGAAAGACACGCCCCCGGCCGAGAAAAAAGACGCTCCGGCCAAGCATTAGGCTTTAAGCCTCTATTCGCTTCACTTTTGCGTGGTGCTTTGGCGCGATCACGCAAAAGGGTCATAATCGCCCCCGAAATTGGCCCCGCACCGACGGGGGTTCGACGGAGGTACTTGTGACGCCGAATCTCATCCGGACTCTCGTTCTCGCTCTTCTTGTCTTTGCAGCACCGGCTGCCGCCCAGCAGGAAACGCCCTGGCGTCACGCGCTCTCCTTGATGGGCGACGTGAAGTACCCGGCGGGCTTCAAGCACTTCTCTTATGTAAATCCGAATGCGCCGAAAGGCGGGCTCCTGCGTCTCGGGCAGGACGGCAACTTCGACAGCTTCAACCACATCATTTCGCGCGGCACCGCTGCCGCCGGCATTACCAATCTCTACGACACGCTGATGGTCGGCTCGCTCGACGAAGTCGCGACCGAATACGGTTTGATCGCGGAATCGGTCCGCTATCCAGCGGACTATTCGTCGGTGACCTATCGGCTGCGCGCGAATGCGCGCTGGCATGACGGCAAGCCGATCACGCCCGAGGACGTGATCTGGACGTTCCAAATGCTGAAAGAGCACAGCCCGACGCAGCGCTTTTATTACATCCATGTCGTGAAGGCGGAAAAAACCGGCGAGCGCGAAGTAACCTTCACCTTCGACAAGCCGGGCAACCGCGAACTGCCGCAGATCGTCGGCCAGATCGCGCCGATGCCGAAGCACTGGTGGACCGGCAAGGATGCGAACGGCAAAGAGCGCAGCATCGGAAGCGGCACGCTGGAGCCGCCGCTCGGATCAGGCGCCTATAAACTCAAAAGCTTCATCGCCGGCCGCACCGTCGTCTACGAGCGCGTGAAGGACTATTGGGGTGTTTCGCTGCCGGTAAATGTCGGCAAGGATAACTTCGACGAAATCCGTTACGAATATTTCCGGGACGATTCCGCCGAGCTGATCGCGTTCAAGGCCGACGAATACGATTTCCGTGCCGAGAATGTCGCGAAGAACTGGGCGACCGCCTACGACGTTCCTGCAGTTACCGAGAAGCGGCTGCTACTCGAAACTTTCCCGGATCGCGCCCGCGGCACGATGCAGGCCTTCATTCTCAATCTGCGCCGCGAGAAGTTCTCCGATCCGCGCGTGAGGCTTGCGCTGAACTACGCGATGAACTTCGAGAACATGAACAAGAACTTCTTCTTCGGGCAGTATCAGCGCATCGGCTCCTATTTCAGCGGTACCGAGCTTTCCTTCTCCGGATTGCCGGAAGGAAAAGAACTCGAAATTCTCGAAAGCGTGCGAGGCAAGGTGCCGGCGGAAGTGTTCACCACCGCCTACAAGAACCCGGTCTACGACACACAGGAATCGGTACGCTCGAACCTGCGCGAAGCGGCACGGCTGTTCCGCGAAGCCGGCTATGAAGTCAAAGACGGCACGCTCGTGAACAAGAAAACCGGCGAGCCGTTCACGATCGAATTCATGATCGCAAGCCCAAGCTTCGACCGCATCATTCTGTTCTACGGCGAAGATCTGAAGCGGCTCGGCATCGGATTCACGATCCGCCAGATCGACGTTTCGCAGTACCAGAACCGCGTGCGCACGCGCGACTTCGACGCTTTCGTCGGCGGCTGGGGGCAGTCGCTCTCGCCGGGCAACGAGCAGCGCAATTATTTCGGCGCCGAGGCCGCCGACCGTCAGGCTTCGCAGAACTATCCCGGCATCAAGAACGAGGCGGTGGACGCGCTGATCGACAAGGTCGTGTTCGCCAAGGACCGCGCCGAGCTGATCGCAGCGACGCGCGCGCTCGACCGCGTATTGATGTGGAATCACTATGTCGTGCCGATGTGGTCGATCAACGTTTCGCGTGTCGCGCGCTGGGACCGCTTCGGCAAACCGGACAAGCTGCCGGAATATTCCATCGGCTTCCCGGACATCTGGTGGTTCGACAAAGATCGCGCCGCGAAGCTCGGGCCGCAGAAGTGACGGAGCGCTTTCGTCTATCGCGCCGTTCGTTGCTCACGCTGAGTGCGGCGGCCGGCGTATCCGCCGCGCTTCCGCTTCGCGCCCAGCAATTGCAGGGCGAGCGGCACGGTCTCTCTGCATTTGGCGATCTGAAATATCCGCCGAACTTTCCGCATTTTGAGTACGTGAACCCGAACGCACCGAAAGGCGGCGCGTTCTCGCAGATCGGTTCTTCCGGGCAGTTCAACCAGAACCTCGAAACTTTCAATACGCTAAACATCTATTCGCAGAAGAATGACGGCGCACTCGGCATGGAGCTGACCTTTGCGCCGCTGATGGTCCGCGCCCTCGACGAGCCGGACGCGATGTACGGGATGGCGGCAAGCTCGGTCAGCGTTTCCGAAGACGGGCTCACCTATCGTTTCCGGATCCGGCCGGACGCGCGCTTTCACGACGGAACGAAGATCACCGCGCAGGACGCCGCTTGGTCGGTCAATACGCTGAAGACGATCGGCCACAACATTCTTCGTCTGATCCTGAAGGATGTCGACAAAGCCGAGGCGGCCGGAGACGATGTTCTCGTCGTTCGCTTCGTAAAAAACCGAGGGCGCGAAATTCCGCTGATCGTCGCGGGCCTGCCGGTACTGTCGCAGAAAAATTTCGAAGGCAAAAACTTCGACGAGGCGACCCTCACGGCGCCGCTCGGCTCGGGTCCTTATCGTGCCGGACGCCTCGAGCCCGGCCGCTTCATCGAATACAATCGCGTCGCGAACTGGTGGGGCGAGAAGCTGAACGTCAACCGCGGCCAGCACAACTTCGAGACCGTGCGCTACGAATTCTACCGCGACCGCGACGTCGGCTTTCAAGGCTTCACCGCGCGGAATTATCTCTTCCGGGAAGAATTTACTTCACGCACCTGGGCAACGAGTTACGATTTTCCGGCGGCGCGCGACGGTCGCGTGAAGCAGGAAATCCTGCCCGACCACACGGCATCGGGCGCGCAAGGCTGGTTCATCAATACCCGCCGCGAGAAGTTTTCCGACAAGCGCGTGCGTGAAGCGATCGGACTCACCATGGATTTCCCATGGATGAACAAGAACCTGATGTACGGCTCGTACCAGCGCACCTCTTCTTATTTTCAAAATTCCGATATGGCCGCGCAGGGCAAACCGTCATCGCAAGAACTTGCGCTTCTCGAATCGTTTCGCGGCAAAGTGGACGACGCGGTCTTTGCTGAAGCCTATGTGCCGCCGGAGGCGGACGGTTCGGGATCGGACCGCAATCTGTTGCGGCGCGCAGGTGTACTGCTTCGCGAAGCGGGCTACGACATCAAAGACGGCAAGCGCGTAAGTCCCAAGGGCGAAGCGCTCACGATCGAATTCCTGAACAATTCGACTTCGTTCGAGCCGCATCACAGCGCCGTCATCTCCAATCTGCGCCGTCTCGGCATCGAAGCGAATATGCGCCTCGTCGATCCCTCGCAATTCCAGTTGCGCCTGCAGACGTTCGACTTCGACATCACCGTGCAGCGTTTTTCGACGAGTTCTACGCCGGGTGAATCGCTGCGCACTTTTTTCTCGTCGGAAGCGGCGAAGCTTACGGGCTCGCGCAACCTGTCTGGCATCTCCGATCCGGTAGTCGATGCTTTGATCGAGAAGATCGTCGAGGCGAAATCGCGCGAGGAACTTACCGTCGCTTGCCGCGCGCTCGACCGCGTGCTGCGTGCCGGGCATTACTGGATTCCGCAGTGGAATAAGGCCTCGCACTGGATCGCGTACTGGGATGTTTTCGCGCGGCCCAAAGAAAAGCCGCGTTATGGGCGCGCAATACCCGAGACATGGTGGCGCGCCCGCGCCGATTGACCGGCAACCAGAAGCCGCGCAGTTTGTTTAGAAGTATTGCCGCAGAGGCCTGAATGCTCGCTTATATCTTTCGCCGTCTGCTCCTCATCATTCCCACCATTCTCGGGATCATGCTGGTCTCGTTTCTGGTGATTCAGTTCGCGCCGGGCGGCCCGGTCGAACAGGCGATCGCGCAGCTTACCGGCGCCGATGTTTCGACCTCCGACCGGCTCAATCGCTCGGGCGGCGAGTTGTATCGGCAGAACAATCCGAGCGGCTCGTTCGACTCCTCCACGTCGCGCTATCGCGGCGCGCAGGGCCTCGACCCGCAGATCATCAAGGACCTCGAAAAGCAGTTCGGCTTCGACAAGCCGGCGCATGAGCGCTTTCTGCTTCTGCTCTGGAATTACGCGCGCTTCGATTTCGGCCGCAGCTATTTCCACGACGCCAAGGTGCTCGATCTCATCTTGCAGAAAATGCCGGTGTCGATTTCGCTCGGACTTTGGCTGACGCTGCTCACATACCTGATTTCAATTCCGCTCGGCATCGCGAAAGCCGTGCGCGACGGCACGCGTTTCGATAGCTGGACGTCAATCATCGTGATCATCGGCTATGCGATTCCGGCTTTCATGTTCGCGATCTTCCTGATCGTGGTCTTTGCGGGCGGCTCGCTAAATCTGCCCTGGGGCTTAAGCTCTGCATTTCCGCTGCGCGGCCTCACCTCGCCGGACTGGGATCAGATGTCGTGGTACGTGAAGATCGGCGATTACTTCTGGCACCTCACGCTGCCGATCGGCGCGATGCTGCTCGGCTCGTTCGCAACCATGACGCTGCTCACGAAGAACTCGTTCCTCGATGAAATCCGCAAGCAATATGTCGTGACAGCGCGAATGAAAGGACTCTCGGAGCGTCGCGTGTTGTACGGGCATGTATTCCGGAACGCGATGCTGATCATCATTGCGGGCTTTCCCGGCGCCTTTATCGGCGCGTTCTTTTCTGGCTCGTTGCTCATCGAGCAGATTTTCTCGCTCGACGGGCTCGGCCTGCTCGGCTTCGAGGCCGTCGAGAAGCGTAACTATCCGGTCGTGTTCGCGACGCTCTATATTTTCTCGCTGCTCGGCCTCGTCGTGAATCTGATTTCTGACCTCACTTACACTTGGGTCGATCCGCGCATCGACTTCGAATCGCGCGAGGTCTGAGCAAATGGATCAGATCACGCAGACCCCCGTGCTCGAACAGCACAAGGAAAATGTAGAGACGAAGCAGGAGCGCCTCTCTCCCATCAACAAGCGCCGTTGGGAGAATTTCAAACGACACCGCCGCGGATACTGGTCGCTCTGGATTTTCTCGATCCTGTTCGTGTTGTCGTTAGGCGCGGAGCTGGTCGCAAACAACAAGCCGTTTTTCGTTTCCTATGACGGCAAATCGTACTATCCGATCTTCCAGTTTTATCCGGAAACGACTTTCGGCGGTGACTTCGAGACGGAAGCGAATTACCGCGATCCGGAAGTGCAGCGGCTGATCAAGGAAAAGAACGGCTACATGGTGTGGCCGGTTATTCCGTTCCATTATTCGACGATCAACTACGACGTGCCGACGCCAGCACCCTCCAAGCCAACGTGGATGTACACCGAGGAAGAGTGCAAGGTCGCGGTCTCAAAAAAGCTCGACGCGAAAAGCTGCCGCGATCTCGACCAGAACTGGCTCGGCACCGACACGGCCGCGCGCGACGTCACCGCGCGCATGATCTATGGCTTCCGCATATCCGTGGTTTTCGGGCTGACGCTGACGATCCTGTCTTCGATCATCGGTATCGCCGCTGGCGCGGTGCAGGGGTATTTCGGCGGCTGGGTTGATCTCACGTTCCAGCGCTTCATCGAGATATGGACATCGATTCCGACACTTTATGTGTTGTTGATTGTGGCTGCGGTGTTGCCGCAGGGATTTTTCATCCTGCTTGGCATTCTCCTTCTATTCTCGTGGACGTCGTTAGTCGGCGTCGTGCGCGCTGAATTTCTGCGCACCCGCAATTTCGAATATGTGCAGGCCGCGCGCGCGCTCGGCGTTTCCAACTCGGTGCTGATGTATCGTCACATCCTGCCGAACGCGATGGTCGCAACCCTCACCTTCATGCCCTTTATTCTCTCGGGCTCGGTGATGACGCTGACCGCGCTCGATTACCTCGGCTATGGCCTGCCGCCCGGCTCGCCTTCGCTCGGCGAGTTGCTCAACCAGGGCCGCAATAATCTGCAGGCGCCGTGGCTCGGGATCACCGGCTTCTTTACGGTTGCGATCCTGCTCACCCTTCTGATTTTCATCGGCGAAGCGATCCGCGACGCCTTCGACCCGCGAAAGACCTTCTCATGAGCGGGGCAGCACTTCTCGAAATCAAGGATTTCTCCGTCGCCTTCCGGCAAGGAGAAAGAGAAACGCTCGCGGTCGACCGCATCTCCTTCGACATCAAGAAGGGTGAAACGGTAGCGGTTGTGGGCGAATCCGGCTCCGGAAAATCCGTGACCGGGCTTTCCGTGCTGCGTCTGCTGCCCCCTTCCGCGCATCACCCGAGCGGAGAAGTTCTGTTTCAGGGCCGCGATCTCCTGAAGCTCTCCGAACGGGAAATGCGCGGCGTGCGCGGCAACGACATCACGATGGTGTTTCAGGAGCCGATGACTTCGCTCAATCCGCTGCACACCATCGGACAGCAGATTCTGGAAATGTTAGAGGTCCATCGCGGCATGCGCGGCGAGGAAGCGCGGAACCGGGTGATCGAGTTGCTTACCGAAGTCGGGATTCCGACGCCGGAGGAGCGCCTGGGTTCCTATCCGCACCAGCTTTCCGGCGGTCAGCGCCAGCGCGTGATGATCGCGCTTGCACTGGCAAATGAACCAGAACTTTTCATTGCCGACGAGCCGACCACCGCGCTCGACGTCACTGTGCAAGCGCAGATTCTGAAACTCCTGAAAGAACTGCAGGGCCGCCTCGGCATGGCGATGCTCTTCATCACGCACGATCTCAACATCGTGCGCAAGATTGCGGACCGCGTCTGCGTGATGAAGCAAGGCAAGATCGTCGAGCAGGGTCTGGTCGAGGAAATCTTCAGGAACCCGCAGCATCCTTATACGAAGGCGCTGCTCGCGGCAGAACCGAAGGTGCAGCCCGCACCGCCGCAGCCCGACGCGCCGATGATGATTTCGACCGACAATCTCAAGGTCTGGTATCCGATCAAGCGCGGCCTTTTCAAAAAGACGGTCGGTCATATCAAGGCAGTCGACGGCGTGACGTTGAAAGTCCGCCGCGGCGAAACGCTCGGCGTGGTCGGCGAATCCGGCTCCGGAAAGACGACGCTCGGGCTTGCGCTGTTGCGCCTGATCTCAAGCGACGGGCCGATCGTTTTTCTCGGCAAGCCGATCCAGGGGCTGAAGTTCAAGGCCATGCGTCCGTTCCGGCGCGACATGCAGATCGTGTTTCAGGATCCTTACGGCTCGCTCTCGCCGCGCATGTCGATCACCGACATCGTATCTGAAGGCTTGCGCGTGCATCAACCGCAGATGAGCGCGGAAGAACGCGATCAGCGCGCTGCTGCTGCGCTGAAGGACGTCGGCCTCGATCCGGCGACGCGGCATCGGTACCCGCACGAATTCTCCGGCGGGCAGCGACAGCGCATCGCGGTTGCGCGCGCAATGGTGCTCGAGCCTTCGTTCGTCGTGCTGGACGAGCCAACCAGCGCGCTCGACATGCTGGTGCAATCGCAGATCGTCGATCTTCTGCGCGACCTCCAGAAGAAGCGCGAACTCACTTATCTCTTCATCAGCCACGACCTCAGGGTCGTCGCGGCGCTCGCCAGCCACGTGATGGTGATGAAGAACGGCAAGATCGTCGAACAGGGCCCCGCGGAAAAGCTCTTCAAGTCGCCCGAAAGCGACTATACGCGCGCGCTGTTCGCGGCGGCGTTTTCGTTGGAGGCCGCGCAAGCCGGCGCAGTCTCGGAATAACTATAGTCGGCGGACTTCCAGAATTTCCGAGCCGCCCGCACGAATCCGCTTGATCGCTTCGGCAAACGGCTCTTCCGCGACCGCCATGTGAAACGCATTGGCGTGAAGAAGTTTTCCTTCGCCCGCATAAAAGCCGACGTGACCTTTCCAGAAAATCATATCGCCGCGCGAGAGCGGCTGTTCGTCGCCCGAAAACGAGACAGGTTTTCCAATCTTCTGCTGCATATCGCTGTCACGCGGGCATTCATGCCCGGCGCTTTGCAGCGCGAGTTGCACGAGGCCGGAGCAATCGAGGCCCGCCGAGGTCTTGCCGCCCCAGAGATACGGCGTCCCTAAAAAGCGGCGCGCAACCTCGACCGGGTCGGTCTCGCGAAAATCCAGATCAGCAACGTGCTGTTTCGGCAGAAAGCCGCCGTTCTCCGCAACGACAAAGCTCTCTTCTTCACGCTTTGCAGCGAACTCGCTTCCGAACGAAAGCGAAGCGATCGGCGGCGACTTGATGTCGGGTTTCGGAAACACGAAAGTTCTGAGCGCACGCACGCGATGCGTCGGCTTCGCCGTTTCCTTCGTAAGTGCATTCGACGGCAGCCAGCCGACATAGCCGTCGCGCGCAAGCTGGCCCCAAGACCAGCCTTCATCGCTCGCTTCGTAAACTGTGACGCGCTCGCCATGCAGCGCTTCGGTATCGAGCGACGCTTCCGGCGACGGCGTATTTCGCAGCGGGGCGGAAACATCGATCACCTGCATCGTGACGCCATCGGTGTAACGCGCCGCTTCGACCTTGCCGCGCAGATGCGAAGCTGCGAGATCGGGCCGCGCCGGAGTGACGCGTTTGTCGAAACTGCTCACAGCGGAAGCTCTTTCGATTTTGCGACCATGAGATCGGCGAGCCTCTCGACATAAAGCGCGCCCTTTACCGTGCGCTGCACGAGTACGTTTCGGCGATCCTGCGGATCGCGGCGACGCTGCAGAAGCTCCATCCGGCCCATCGTATCGAGCGCGCGCGTAACCACCGGCTTCGTCACGTTCAGCTTTGCCGCAAGACCGCGTACCGTATGCGGCGGCGGCTCGAGATAGACGGTCAGCAGAATCGTGATCTGCCGCGCGGTAAGATCGCGGTCGTCGTCACGCACCATTTCGTAGTTGAAGTCGTGCAGGAGCTTCAGCGCCTGCGACGGGCGGAGATCGACGGCCACGGCGCACTCAAAAATCGTTTCGGAGCCGTATCATTTCAGGGCGCGCCATTGCGCGCAAGTCTCAACCGTAGCGCTCGGTTAACAGCGCAAGCAGTGCGCGCACCGAATGCGCTTCGCCGCCTTCAGGCCGGCCGGGACGTTCTTTCGGATTCCAAGCAAAGATATCGAGATGCAGCCAGCTTTTCGCGGCTGCCACGAATTTCGAAAGAAAGAGCGCGGCCGTGATCGCGCCGGCATGGCCGCCGCCGACATTGTTCGTGTCGGCAATCTTGGAGCCGAGCATTTCCATATAAGGCTGCCACAACGGCAGACGCCAAAGCGGGTCGGCTTCTTTCGCGGAATGTTTCGCGAGCGCATTCCAGAGCGCATCGTCGTTCGTGAATGCCGGCGGAATTTCGGGACCGAGCGCCACGCGCGCCGCGCCCGTCAGCGTCGCGAAGTCGATCACGAGATCGGGCTTCTCTTCGTCGGCAAGCGTCAGCGCGTCTGCAAGCACAAGACGGCCCTCAGCGTCGGTATTGCCGATCTCGACGGTAATGCCTTTGCGGCTCTTGAAGACGTCGCCCGGGCGAAATGCGATTCCGGAAATCGAATTCTCGACGGCGGGAATGATCACGCGCAGCCGGACTTTCAGCTTCGCATCCATGATCATGTGCGCGAGCGCGAGCGATGCCGCGGCACCGCCCATATCTTTCTTCATCAGGAGCATCGCCGCGTCAGGCTTGATGTCGAGCCCGCCGGTATCGAAACAGACGCCCTTGCCGACGAGCGTCAGCTTTGGATGCGAAGGCTTGCCCCAGGTGAACTCAACGAGCCGCGGCGCGCGTTCGCTGCCCTGCCCGACCGCATAGACCAGCGGAAAATTTTTCTTCAGAAGATCCTTGCCGATGATACTCGAAACCTTCGCGCCGTGTTTCTTTGCGAGCGCGCGGATCGCCGCTTCAAGCTCTGCCGGGCCGAGATCGTTGGCCGGCGTATTCACGAGATCCCGCGCGAGCGTCATGCCCTCGGCAATGCGTGTAATTTCCTTCGCGTCCACTCCGGAAGGAACGGCAAGGCGCGGCTGCTTCTTCTTGTTCTCGCGATATTTGCCGAAGCGATAGGAACTCAACGCGAAAGCAAGCATGGCGAGACGCGCATCTTTCGGCGCTTCCGCAAACTTCCAGTCGCCTTCGGGTAGCGTGCCCGCCAGTTTTCCCGCAAGCAACGGATCGGCGTTCTTGTCGCCCCGCTTGCCGAGACCGAACAGACAACCGGCGATGCCACCGCCCGCGTCGGGAAGAACGAGATGCTGCCCCGCGTTCGGCATGAAGCCCGCTGCATCGGCAAAAGCGCGCGCGGCGGCAGGCAGCTTTTCGCGGATCGATTTCCAGCTCTCTTCGTCGACGCACCAGATCGGCTTTGCGGCGGCAGCTGAGGCGGACAGAACGGGATGTAGGGGCAAGATATGAATTCCGGTGTTTTCGCCGTGTAACACGCCCAAAAAGCCCATGAAAGCGCGCTTAACGGGGCGTTAGGGTTAACTCTCTATTGCTTCTGCGAGCATTCCGTCGTGTTGCGGCGGGCTGCGCGCGGAGTATTTGTATGCAGTGTAATCCCGCCACCCCGAAACAGCGTCTTTATGGCGGCGTTTCCAGACTCGCTCTTGTCGTAGCGCTTGCGGCCTCGCTCGGCGCCTGCGCGAACAAGCCGAACAATAGCGACATTACCGGCTTGATCCGTAACCCGTTCACGGCGACCGAGAACAATCCGCGCAGCGATGTCGATCGGCTCGCGGACGAGTACCGCAACAAGCCGGGCGACCCGCAGGTCGCGATCGCCTATGCGCAGGCGCTCCGCCGTACGGAGCAGCAGGAGCAGGCAGTCGCCGTCCTCGAACAGGCGACGATCAAGAATCCGAAACACCAGGAGCTCGCCGGCGAATATGGCCGCGCGCTTGCCGATGCCGGCCGCCTGCAGCAGGCGCTTGAAGTTCTTTCCCGCGCGCATACGCCGGATCAGCCGGACTGGCGCGTTCTCAACGCCCAAGGCGCTATCAACGATCAGCTCGGCAATTTCAAAACCGCACGCCGCTATTACCAGACCGCGCTCAAGATCGTGCCGGAAGAGCCCTCGGTGCTATCGAACCTCGGCCTGTCCTACATTCTCTCGAAGGAGCTGAAGCTTGCGGAAACCACGCTGCGCCGCGCTTCGGCGAGCCCGCGTGCGGACAGACGCGTACGTCAAAATCTGGCGCTCTCGCTCGCGTTGCAGGGCAAATTCGACGAGGCCGAGAAGACCGTAGCAGGCGACCTGCCGCCGGAAGAAGCGAGCGCAAACATCGCCACGCTGCGCAACATGATCAAGCAGCAGCAACAGCCGCGGAATACGCAGCGCAGCGAATCCTGATTTCTGCTCGAGGGGATAAAGAAAACGCCCGCCTTCCGCGGGCGTTTTTTTATTTGATTTCCATCACGCGGATCGCGGCCGGTCCCATGATCACGATGAAGAGCACCGGCAGGAAGAACAAAATCATCGGCACGGTGAGCTTCGGCGGTAGCGCGGCCGCTTTCTTCTCAGCTTCGGACATACGCTGATCGCGAATTTCCTGCGCGAGCACGCGAAGCGCCTGTGAAAGCGGCGTGCCGTAGCGTTCCGCCTGAATGAGCGCGGTACAGACCGCTTTCACTCCATCGATGCCGGTACGCGCCGAAAGATTTTCGAACGCCATGCGGCGGTCCTGCAAGTAGGACAATTCCGCCGTGGTCAGCGTCAGTTCTTCAGCTAGCGGCACCGACTGCGAACCGACCTCCTGGCTCACGCGCTTGAACGCGGCGTCGATCGACATGCCGGATTCCACGCAGATCAGCAGCAGATCGAGCGCATCGGGAAACGCACGGCGAACCGACTGCTGGCGGCGTGTGATTACGTTCCTGAGGAACAGCTGCGGAAGCTTGATGCCGAGATAAGCGGCCGCGACGCACATCGCGATACGCATCAGCGTCGAGTAGCCCGTGTCGACGAGCACAAACAAATAGAACAGCGCGAAAAGGAACATTCCGATCGGCGCTACCAAGCGGAAGAATAGGAAGGTGACCTGCGGCCCTTGCCCGCGATAGCCTGCCTGCACCAACATGGCTTTCGCTTCTTCTTCGCCAAGATATTTTTTAAGGTCCAGCTTCTCGACAACGTTTGTCATGAAAGCTTTCGGCGTCGGACGAAGATTGACTTTCTCGCCGCGCGCGAGCTTCTCGCGCTCACGCGCGCGGAGCTGGCCGCGCTCGATAGCAAGTGTTTTCATGCGGCGGTCGAGACCATCGCCGGAAATAAAAGGCATCGCGATGGTATAGATCGTCGCGATCACAGAGATCGCAACGAACAGCGTCGTCATGAAACGACCGTCGGAAAGTCTTTCGTAGATCAGCTCGACCATTGTCTACGCCCTTAGAAATCGAAATTGATCATCTTGCGCATAACCATGACGCCCATCAGCATCCATACTGCGGAGCCTGCCATCAGCACGCGGCCTGTCGGCGTCGTCCAAAGCAGTTCGATGTAGCCGGGGCTCGTGAGAAACACGAGCATCATCACCGCAAAGGGAAGCGAGGCGATGATTGCAGCGGAAGCTTTTGCTTCCATCGACATCGCCTTGATCTTGTCAGACATCTTTTTCCGCTCGCGGAGCACGCGCGACAGGTTGCCAAGCGCTTCGGAGAGGTTGCCGCCCGCTTGCGCCTGGATCGCAAGCACGATGCCGAAGAAATTCGCCTCCGGCAGCGGCACGCGTTCGTACATCTTCAGCGCGGAATCCTGCAGCGACATGCCAACCGCCTGGCCTTCGGCGATCTGACGGAATTCGCCTTTCACGGGTTCGGTGGCTTCGTTGGCGATGATGCGGATACAATCGCCGATAGGAAGGCCTGCCTTCACACCACGCACGATAATGTCGATTGCGTTCGGCATTTCCTTGATGAACTTTTTCTCGCGCTTTTTCTTCAGGTAACCCACGACCCAGCGGGGTGTACCGAAGGCAGCGGCGCCGGCGGCGGGAATCGCGACAAAAAGGCCCATGCCGGAAAACAGAAACATGAACGCGAACATCACCAAACCCGATGCAGCACTGAACAGGTAGTACTGTTTTTTTGTCATCGAGAGACCGGCCTGCTGAAGCCTGACTTCAATCGGCGGGTTCTTTACGTTCTTCTGTTTCGCTTCGATCTGCTTCAGCGTGTCTTCGACTTGCTGCCTGCGGGAAGTCGTCGCATCCGCAGTTTTACGGCCGCGCTTCGCCTGAATCTCATCGACAGAAATTTCCTTGAGCCGCTGCTCGACGCGCTTTTCGCCCGAGATCATCGGGTAAATAAAGACGTAGAGAACGCCACCAACGGCGACAGTGATGAGAAACGCGAAGGCGAGCGAACTCATGACCGGCCCAATGCGTCGTCGATTTCGGCGCCATCGAGGGCGGCGGCGAGTTTGTTCTGCTCGCCGTAATATTTGGCGCGGTCCCAGAAGCGCGGCTGGCCGATGCCGGTCGAACGATGACGGCCGAGCATGTTGCCGTTTGCATCTTCGCCGAGATAGTCGAACACGAAGAGATCCTGCGTGGTGACGACTTCGCCTTCCATGCCGACCACTTCGGTCACGTGCGTAATACGGCGCGAGCCGTCGCGCATACGCGATGCCTGGATAATGACGTCGATCGAGGACACGACCATCTCGCGGATGGTGCGCGGCGGCAGCGCAAAGCCGCCCATCGTGATCATGGATTCGAGACGGGAGAGCGCTTCGCGCGGTGAGTTTGCGTGCAACGTGCCCATCGAGCCGTCATGGCCCGTGTTCATCGCCTGCAACAAGTCGAACGCTTCGGGTCCGCGGACTTCGCCGACGATGATTCGTTCGGGACGCATACGCAGACAGTTGCGCACGAGATCGCGCATCGTGACCTGACCCTCGCCTTCGAGGTTCGGCGGACGCGTTTCGAGACGCACCACGTGCGGCTGCTGAAGCTGCAATTCGGCCGCGTCTTCGCAGGTGATGATGCGCTCGTCGTTATCGATGTGCGCGGTGAGACAGTTCAGGAGCGTCGTTTTACCGGAACCGGTGCCGCCGGAGATCAGTGTGTTCACGCGGCAGCGGCCGATGATACGCAAGAGATCCGCGCCTTGTGTCGAAATCGATCCGAATTTCACGAGATCGGAAAGCTTGAGCTTGTCCTTCTTGAACTTACGAATCGTGAGCGCGGGCCCGTCGATCGAAAGCGGCGGCACGATCACGTTGACGCGGGAGCCGTCCGGCAAGCGGGCGTCGCATATCGGAGAAGATTCGTCGACGCGGCGGCCGATCTGGCTCACGATGCGCTGGCAGATGTTGTGCAGCTGCTGGTTATCGCGGAAGCGGATTCCGGTCTGCTGAATCTTGCCTTTGACTTCGATGTAAACGGTGTTCGCGCCGTTCACCATGATGTCGGCGATGTCGTCGCGCGCGAGCAGCGGCTCCAACGGGCCGTAACCGAGCACGTCGTTACAGATGTCGTCGAGCAGTTCTTCCTGCTCGGCGATCGACATCACGACGTTCTTGATCGTGATGATTTCGATGACGATATCGCGGATTTCTTCGCGCGCGGCGATCGGCTCGAGCTTCGCGAGCTGCGTAAGATCGATCGCTTCGATCAGCGCGCCGAAAATCTGGCCTTTAACCTCGTAAAACGTTTCCGAGCGCTGATTGCTCATCATCGGCGGAGCCGACGTGGGCGCCAGCGAAGGTGACGGCATATTCGGGACCGTTCCGGCAGCTGGCTTCGGCGAGAAGTCGGAAACGACCGACGGCGGCAGCATCTGCGCAGGCGCAGGCGGCGTCGCAGACTGCGCCGGTGCGTGCGGCATCTCCCGCACGCCTACGCCGCTTTCGTTTCCTCGTTTACCGAACATTCCGGACCCCGAACCTTACGACCTACTTCCGCAAGCCTCTGATCTTGGAGAGCAGCGGCGAGAGAAGATCGTTCTTTTGCTTTTTCGCTTCCACGCGGCCCGTGATCGATTTCGCGATCTGCAGGAACGTGTCCGCGGTCTTATGCTTGGCGGAGACTTCCGCGATCATCTGGCCATTGTTGGAAGCCGTGCCGAAGAGCTGCGGCTCGAACGGAATGGAGGCGATCGGCTCGGCGCCCAGCGCTTTCGCAAAATCGCCGGTTTTCACTTCCGGACGCTTCGGCATGCCGACCTGATTGAGGAGATACATTGGCGCGTGGTCATTCGGCCGCGCCGTCCTTGCGAGGTCGAACATGTTCTTGGCGTTGCGCAGATTGGCGAGATCGGGCGACGCGACGATCAGGATTTCGTCGGCGCCGAGAATCGCGCGCTTCGCCCAGCCGCTCCAGACGTGGGGCAGGTCGAGCACGATATAGGGAACGGACGCGCGCAGCGTATCAAAAATCGTTTCGAAGCCTTCCGGCGCAATATCGTATTCGCGGTCGAGCGTCGCAGGCGCTGCAAGCAGGCTCAGATGCTCGGTGCATTTCGAAAGCAGACGATCGATGAAAGCCCCGTCCACACGATCCGGCGAGAACACCGCATCGGCAATCCCTTGCGGCGGATCCTGGTTGAAATCGAGACCGGCGGTGCCGAAGGCAAGATCGAGGTCGGCGACCACTGCGTCAATGGCAAGATCGCGCGCGATAGCAAAACCGATGTTATGGGCGACGGTCGATGAACCGACGCCGCCCTTCGCGCCGATCACGCCGATGATCTTGCCGACGGGCTTCGCATCGATCGCGCCATAAAGGCTGGAGATGGAAGCGACAATGTCGAGCGGCGCGAGCGGCGAAACCAGATAATCGCTGACGCCACGGCGCACGAGTTCACGATAGAGAATGATGTCGTTCACGCGGCCGACGACAACGACTTTGGTGCCGGCGTCGCAGCTTTCCGCAAGACGGTCGAGGCCCTCGATGAGTGCGTTACCGTGGCCGTTGTATTCGATCAGAATCACATTGGGTGTCGCGGAGCCGCGATAGGCTTCTTCCGCAGCGGGCAGACCGCCCATTGACACCTTCACATGCGCGCGTGCCATGCGACGGTCGGCAGCGCCGCTCTGCACGGAATGCGCAAGCTCAGGCGTTTCGCAGAACGCCTGAATCGTAATGCGCGGCACCGGAGCGATGTGACGCTCCGGCTCCGCGGGGGCAATGTTCGGATCGAGTACGGGAGCGGCTCTCATTACTGTCCTACGGAGCTGGCCTTGGCGGCGTTCGGATAATTTGTCGAAGGGTCCTGACCGGAGCGATACTTCTCGAGCACGGTGCGGCGGCGGCCGGCGAAGCCGTTCTGCTCTGCGCGCGGCTGTACTAGGTCTTCCGGATTCGCGACCGCCGCGGCGAGATTGTGCTGGGTCGCACAACCGAAATTCCTCATCGGATAGTTTTGCCAGCCCTCGCCGTTCTGCGTGAGACCGAGATTTTCCTGGCCCGCATGGCAACGGTTCGCCACCTGCGCGCTGATCGCGGAGAATGTCAGGCGGATCGGCGCGACGTTCGATGGCGTTTCGGTCTGATAGGACTGAACCTGGATCGCGCGCGGATGCACGCCAGAAGCAACGAGCACGCTCTGCAATTCACGCACCGTGCGGCTCGAAGATGCTTCGTTTGCAACTCCGACGGGAATCTCGATGATCATCGGTCCGGACGCGTAGCGGCGCCACTGTGAGGCAAAACCGCCGGCGAGCGCGCGCTGTTCAGGCGTCAGGCCGGTGCGGGCTGAGCCGACGAACATCTGCACCGAGCGCGCACCTTCGTTCACCTGAATCGGATGACGGTCGCGGTAGTCGGACGGCACGGTGCCGGTCACGATGCGATCGTGCTGGCACCCGGCGATGGTGAGCGAGGCGAGCCCGATCAGGAGCGCTGCGCGAAGCCGGCCGGGAAGGACGCTGGTCACTGACATCATACGCTCCACACACTCAATCCAGGATGAAACCGTAGTCGCCCTTCAGGCGCTTCGGTTCGTTCGCGTTGGGCACGCCGTAAATTCGATTGAGACGGCCGAGAAGAACCGCCGACTGATCGGAAGGATTCGCAAAGCCGTCATCCGGCCGCACCAATTCCTGCTGCGACGTGGCTTTCACGACATAAGGCGTGACCATGATCATCAATTCGGTCTGGCCGGTAAGATAGTCGCGGCTTTTGAAGAGCGTGCCGAGCACCGGAAGATTCATGAGACCCGGAAGACCGTTGATGTTCTGCTTGGTCTGCTCCTGCAGGAGGCCCGCCATCACCAGCGAGCCGCCCGAGGAAAGCTCTACCGTCGAGTTCGCGCGGCGAACGCGAAGCGCCGGAATGGTCACAGTCGAAAGCCGGATCGCGCCTTCAGATGAAAGTTCGCTGACTTCGGTCGCGACGCGGAGGCTGATCTTGCCTTCCGAGAGCACGACCGGCGTGAACTCGAGCGCGACACCGAATTGCTTGAACTGGATCTGCACCTGACATTGTCCGGTGGTAGGATCGCAGCTCTGGCCTGCAGGAATCGGAAACTCGCCGCCGGCAAGAAACTTCGCGGTCTCGCCGCTGATCGCGGTCAAATTCGGTTCGGCGAGCGTGCGCATGATGCCCGCCTGCTCCATCGCGCGAATGGTCGCGTTGACGGTGCCGCCGTTGGGGAGCGTGAAAGAGGGTCGAACGTTGCTGGTCGAGAGCAGCGTGTTCTGCGCCGAGAACGGGTTGGTGTTCTCGAAGTTCACGACCGCGCTGCCGATATTGATGTTCGATCCGTTCAGATCGACGCCGAGCTGCTTCAGAACGTTCCGCTGCACTTCGGCAACAGTCACCTTCAGCATGACCTGCTCGCGGTCGCGGATCGTAAGACCGTTCACGACCTTGGCGGCGTCGCCGACCATACGGGCGGCGGTATCGAAAATATGCTGCGCTTCGGCGGCGGATGCCACCGAACCGGAAAGCACGATGCTGTCGCCGATCGCATCGACTTTCACCTGCGCGGTCGGCGCCAGGCGCTGGATCGTCGCGCGGACACCAACCGCATCAAGCGCGACTTCGATGTCATAGGCAGCAATCTGCTGCCCGGCTTCGTCGAAGAAAACGATGTTGGTTTGTCCCGCTTTCACGCCGATCAGATAGGCGCGGCGCGTCGAGCGGATTACGGCGTTTGCGACGCCGGGGTTGGCAATCAGGACGTCTTTCGCGTCGCGCGGCAGATCGACCACGATGGATTTTCCGACACCGAGCGCGAGGAAATTTCCGCGCGCATGGAGCACCGGCGTCTGCGGCTGCGCCCGCTGCGACGTCACCGCCACGTTCGGCGGGCCGGCGAGTTGCGGCTCGGCCGCCTGCACGGCCGGCAAGGTCATCGCGGCGGCGGCGAAGGCAGCAAGGAAAGCAACTGTTAACCCTGCTTTTGCGGCTAGCGGCTTTTGCATCGTCAGCCTCGATCCTTCGCTTACTTCGCGGTCTGGGTTGAATTGATGCCGAAACGAACGAAGTTCACGCGGCTGGAATTCTGCTGCGGCTCTTCGGTTTCGGAGGAAACATTCGGTTTGGCGTCCGCAAGCGAGCGGAGCGCGAGCGAGAGCGTGCCGCGCTGGCGTGACATCGCTAGCGTTTCCGCCTGCTGGGGTCCCATCTCGAGCGTCGCAGTACGGCCAACAACAACCTTCTGACCGTTCTTCTCTTCAACGGTCTGGTCGATCGCAAGCACGCGCACGTTGCGCATGATGGTTTCGGTCGTGATCGCATCGGCGTTCTGCTGACCTTGCTCGCGGCGCGTGAGCAATACATCGACGCGGTCGTTCGGCAGAATGAAGCCGCCCGCACCCGTCTCAGCGGAAATTTCGGTCGACACCGCGCGCATGCCTGCGGGAAGAATCGCGGACATGAATCCGGAGCCGTCGGCGCGAACGAGTTTCTGTTCGCGGATCGGCTCGCCTGCGATGAACGGCGCGCGCGCAACCGCGCCTTTATATTCGTTGAGCGCGTCGGGGCGCTCGGTCTTGCGAATGAAGAGCGGACCCGCGGCGGAGACCGGCCAGGGCTGCCAGGTCAGATCCTCCGGCGACACCGCGCGGCCAATTCCGATATCCTGCTTCGCAACAAGAATATCGACCGTCTCCGCAACGGGGCGAACGATCTGCTGCACAGGCGCGGGTACGCGTTCGCCGCCTGATAACAAAAAGGCGGCGCCACCAGCCACGACGGCGATGCCAAGAACAATTAGACGCGCGGGTTTCATACGCTCACTCTTCCACTCGTGCTGACCGGGGACCTCGATATGGGTCGCCCGTCTGCCCTCTGCCGGATTTCATCAGCTAAGGGTCAACTTATGGTTAATGAGCAGTAGAGGAATTTATTTAACGGGAGCTTACACTTAGCTTCATCCGGCGATTGCACGCATAAAGGAGGTTTCCGGGTAGACCAGAAGCCCTGCGATCGCGAGCGCAATTCCATAGGGAATGCCGCTCTCGAAATCATGGAGCCGCACCATCCACTTCTGCCGCGCGAAAATAGCCGGCATCGGCAAGGATCGAAGTTGCAGAAGCAGCAGCGTCAGCAGGCCGCCCGCGACCGACGCAATCAGCAGATATTCGAGAAGATGCGAGAAACCGAGCCAAAGCGCGGTTGCTGCCGCAAGTTTCGCGTCTCCGCCGCCAATCCAGCCTTGCGTGAAAAAGCCAAAAGCGACGACGAGCACAACGACGCCCGCCAGCAGATGGCGGCCGATATCGGCCCAGCCCATTCCCGTGAGCAGGGCGACGAGAAAGAAACCAATTATTAACGCAAGCGACACGCGGTTCGAAATCGTCATGCTGACGAGATCGCTCGCCGCAGCGAAAGCCATTGCCGCGGGAAAGAGGCCGAGTACGAGAATTTCCAGAACCATGGAGCGCATGCCGGCTTTCGCTGAACCTGGCTGCGATCTAAGCGGCAAAGCCTAAGCGAAGCGTGAATGGATAGGCCGAAAACAGAAAGACCCCGGCCAAAGCCGGGGTCTTTCGCAGCAGATGCGCAGAAACAAGGAGTCCTGGAGATACCTTACTTGAGCGCGCTTTCGACCGAGGTGAAGGTCGAGGTCAGCTTGGTGCCGACGCCCTGCACGACTGCGATGATGGCGACGGAGATGCAGGCGGCGATCAGGCCATATTCGATGGCAGTCGCACCCGACTCGTCATTCAGGAAACGAACAAGATTCTTCATTGACGGCTCCCTCAGAGGTTGAGGACCGGATCTTCTGTCCGGTCACGGACACAAGGTACAAAAAAGTTCCTGCCGCCGCGTAAAAACCGTTACGTCGAATTTATGCGAAAGTGCGGACGTTGTTCCACGAATTGCGTGTGAGTTTGGAAACGGAAAAAAGGCCCCGGCTTGCGCCGGGGCCTTTTGTTTTTTCGATTTAGCGAACGCTTACTTGAGGGCGTTCGAAACCGAGGTGAACGTCGAGGTCAGCTTCGTGCCGACGCCCTGCACGACCGCAATGATAGCGACCGAGATGCAAGCGGCGATCAGGCCATACTCGATGGCGGTCGCGCCGGACTCGTCTTTCACGAAACGAGCGATATTCTTCATGTTTCAAGGCTCCTTGAACCTAGTTGGCTCTCTGCAAGTTCGCCGGACTTTGTTGTCCGTTCGAACGTGGGTGAACCTACCGCGAGTAAATTTCGTCACGGTTAATTCGATCGCAGAAACCCCGTGTTTTCAGGGGGAACTGAAACAGAGTTAACTATCCGCTGACGCGATCTGAGAACCGTTACGCGGCAAGGATTCGTCCGCGGCACACGAGTCGGGGCGTCGACTCAAGCGTGCGCGGCATTTGTAGTTCGTTCACCATTTTGGGGGAGAGTCCCGGTCATTCGTTGCGTTTGTGTTGGAGGCGTTCGTGCTGCGTCATCAGATCAAGACCCTGCTCGTCTTGTGCGGTCTTGTCATCGCACCGAACCTTGCACTGGCTGAAGTTATCGCCGTGGTGCTGGATCAAGCCAAGTTGATGCGCCTGCCTGACCGCGTCTCGACCATTATTATCGGCAATCCTTCGATCGCGGACGGTACACTGCAGACCGGCGGCCTTCTGGTCGTGACCGGCAAGGTATATGGCACCACCAACATGATGATCCTGGATTCCAAAGGTGTGGTGATCGCCGAGCACACCATTACCGTGTCCGCACCTGCGAATGGCATGACCGTTTTCCGCGGCGCCGATCGCGAAACCTTGAGCTGCGCGCCGAACTGCCAGCGCACGCTGGTGCCGGGCGATGCCTCGGCGGTTTTCGACTCGGTCGTCTCGCAAAACGGCACCCGCAACGGTCTTTCCGCAGGCAGTCCGACCTCTGCGCCGGCCCGTTGATCACTCGTAGTTAATCGTCTGCTAACGGCGGCTCGCGCCTTCCGGAAGCGGCGTTCAACGAATTTTCAAGCGATGAAGGCTACAAGCGCTCCATTATATTAGCGCGGGTCCATCCGATGTTCGGTCTTTCGTTTCGTAAGGAAAAAGCCAGCGGCGCGACGCGCGGCATGCGCCGCCTGATCGTCCGTTTCGGCAAGAAGAACGACGGGGCAGCCGCGGTCGAATTTGCGCTGGTCGTCGTGCCGTTCTTTGCGATCATGTTTGCGATCATCGAACTCGCGCTCGTGTTCTGGGCAGGCCAGGTGCTCGAGACCGCCGTGAACGACACCAGCCGGCTGGTGATGACCGGTCAGGCGCAGAAACAGAATTTCGATCAGACGCGCTTCAAGCAGGAACTTTGCGCGCGCTTGCTCGGCCTCTTCACATGCGACGCACGCATGATGATCGACGTGCGTACGTCGGGCGCTTTTGCGACCGCAAACCTCGGCAAACCCACATTCAAAGCGAACGGTCAGGTCGACGATACCGGCTTCCAGTATCAGGCGGGCGGACCCGGCGACATCGTCGTCGTGCGCGTCATGTATGAGTGGCCGCTGATCCTGCGCACTTTCGGCCTCGATCTCGCCGACACACCTAGCGGCAAACGGATGGTCATGTCGGCGGTCGCGTTCCGCAACGAGCCTTACCAATGAGCATAATCGCGCTCTCCGGATTCTTTGCCTCGCTGCGCGCGAAAGTCGCGCGCTTCACGCGCGATAAGCGCGGCGTTTCCGCTGTCGAGTTCGCAATCGTCTTACCGTTCATGGCGATCCTCTATCTCGGCGGTACCGCCGTGACGCAGGGGATCATCCTAAAGCGCAAGGTCGTGCTGGTTTCACACACGGTGGGCGACCTCGTTGCCCGCGACAACAACATCACCAACGCCGAGGTGACGGCGATCTTCGACGCCGCCAAAGCGGTGTTCGCGCCCTATGCATGGAATCCGCTGCTCAAGATCAAGGTCACGAGCGTCAACATCAACGCGGCCGGCACCGCCACCGTGGGCTGGGCCGAAGCGTTCCAGGACACAGCCCGCACTGTCGGATCGACGATTACGCTGCCGCCCGGCTTGAACGCGCCGAGCACCTCGATCATCTGGGCGGAAGTGAACTACAGCTACACGCCGCCGGTCGGCGGCTCCTTCACCGGCGGCTCGATCCCGATGTTCGATCAGCTCTATATCCGGCCGCGTCTCGTCACGACGATCACGCGCTCCGTGAACTAACCTCAGATTTTCTGATTGTATTCGCCGACTTCGGGGTGGGTGCGGAGGACCGCATCCATTGCCGCGAACATTTCCTTCATGCGCGCTTCGGATGCCGGGCTTTCGATCACGACAACGAGTTCAGGCTTGTTCGATGACGCGCGGATCAGGCCCCAGGTGCCGTCCTCGACCGTCACGCGTACGCCGTTGACGGTCACGAGATCGCGGATCGGCTGACCCGCGACCTTCTCGCCTTTCGATTTCGCCGTCTCGAAATGCTTCACCACCTGATCGACGATGCCGTATTTCTTTTCGTCGTCGCAGTGCGGCGACATGGTCGGCGACTGCCAGGTGCGCGGCAGCGCCTCGCGCAGATCGGACATTTTCTGCTCCGGATTGCGGTCGAGCATTTCGCAAACGGCGATCGCGGAAAGCAGACCGTCGTCATAGCCGCGGCCGAACGGCGGGCCGAAGAAGAAATGGCCTGACTTCTCGAAGCCGGCAATCGCTTTCAATTCGTTGGCGCGCCGCTTGATATAAGAGTGCCCGGTCTTCCAGAAATCGACCTTCACGCCGTTCTGCTTCAACACCGGATCGGTCAGCCAGAGGCCGGTCGACTTCACGTCGACGATGAACTGGCCGCCTTTGCCGCCTGCCGAAATATCGCGGGCAAGCATCACGCCGACCTTGTCGGCAAAAATTTCCTCGCCGAGATTATCCACCACACCGCAGCGATCGCCATCGCCGTCGAAGGCGAGACCGACGTCGGCCTTGTGCGCCAGCACAGCGTCGCGCACGGCGTGCAGCATCTTCAGATCTTCCGGATTGGGATTGTATTTCGGGAATGTGTGATCGAGTTCGGCGTCGAGCGGCACGACTTCACAGCCGATGGCTTCCAGCACCTTCGGTGCGAATGCGCCCGCCGTACCGTTGCCGCACGCGGCGATCACTTTCAGCTTGCGCTTGAGTTTGGGACGCTTCGCGAGATCCGCCATATAGCGTTCGGCGAAATCGGGAATGAATTTGTATGTGCCGCCGTCCTTCGCCTTCGATTTCGCTTCGAGGACGATTTCCTTGAGGCGCCCCATTTCCTCGGGACCGAAAGTGAGCGGGCGCGCAGCGCCCATTTTCACGCCGGTCCATCCGTTGTCGTTATGCGAAGCGGTCACCATCGCAACGCAAGGACAATCGAGTTCGAATTGTGCGAAATAAGCCATCGGCGAGAGCGCGAGGCCGACGTCGTGCACGTGCATGCCGCCCGCCATCAGACCGGTGGTCAGCGCGGCCTTGACCGACATCGAGTAGCCGCGGAAGTCGTGCCCGACCACGATGTCGGGCCTGACGCCAAGCTCATGAAAGAGCGTCGCCATACCGAGGCCGAGCGCCTGGATGCCGATCAGGTTGATTTCTTTCTCTAATAGCCAGCGCGCGTCGTATTCGCGAAAGCCCGTGGGCTTCACAAGCGGGGTCGTTTCGTACTCGTAGGTATTCGGCGCGATCGCCGCCTTGGGCTTGGGAAACATCAAAAATTCCGTGCTGGCACAACCCGGCGGACGCCGGTCGGCCAAGCGATCTAGCACGAAAGCAGGCGGAATTGAGTAGCGGCGGATTAGACTAACGCTCGAGTTCGAGCACACCCTTTTTGAACTCGAAACGGGCAAGCCGCCGCAGAAAACTCATGCCGAGGAGGTTCTGGGCGAGCGCGCCCTCGTCCAGCACCATGGCCTCGACGTTCTGAATTTCGATTGAGCCGAGGCGGACCGAACGAAGGGTGACGCGCTTCGCGCGCGCAGTGCCGTTCGCGGTGCTGACGCGGATATCGAAGCGGTCAGTCGGCGTGATCAGGCCGAGCGCGCGGGCATCTTCATAGCGAAGCGCAACCAGCGTCGCGCCGGTATCAACGATGGCGCGGAAACGGCGGCCGTTGAAATCGAGGTCGGAAACATAGTGACCCGAACGATCGGACCGGATGCGGACATAGCCGCCGGCGTCGTTATTCTTCGTGTTTGTCTCGACCTGTACCGGCTCCGGTCCCTGCTGAAAGGCGACGAAGGCTTCGCGGCCACGACGCACGAGATCCTGCGCAACGTCCGGTGCATAGACCGAAAGCGCGAAAAATCCCGCGGCGACAAGAATAAGAAAGCGAACCATCAGCAAAAAACCCGGCGGCGCGATTTTCGCACAATGGCGGTGTGGAGCCCGTTAACGGGAAGTAGATGGGCACGATTGCGGCTTTTTCAATAAATTGGATCAAGTTCCGCGCGGCTTCGCCCGCCGCGTCGGCGCGGCGGAAGCCGGATCGTCAGGCCATACATGCCTTGGGTAGCGGCCACGCATTTCCTTTTTCACGTCCGCCCACGAGCCGCGCCAAAAGGCCGGGAGATCGCGCGTCACCTGAATCGGACGTCCGGCAGGCGACAACAGCGAAAGCACGAGCGGAATTTTTCCCGCAGCGACGGAAGGATGCTTCGAGAGGCCGAATAACTCCTGCACTTTCACTGAGATCGTGGGACCAGCTTCTGCGGCATAGTCGATTACAAGCTCAGAGCCTGTAGGCGCGATAAAGCGGTCGGGCGCTTCGGTATCGAGCCGGCGCGCGAGATCGTGCGGCAGCAGCGCATGAAGCGCGTTCGAAACGTCGCCTGCGGAGATTTCGTTGAGCGAAGTTTTTCCCGGTAGAAATGGCGCGAGCCAGATTTCAACATTCCGCGCCAGCGCCTGCGGCGAAACATCGGGCCATTCTTCGCCTTCAGCTCCGCGCAGGAAACGCAAGCGCTCAAGCCAGCGTTCCGCTGCAGCCGAGAAAGGTAGCGTTTCCATTCCAAGCGCAGCGATACCTGCCGCAAGCGCGCGCGCCGTTTCATCGCTCGCTTCAATTTTCAGCGGTCGCTCGCTCAGGACGAGCGCTTGATATTTCCGTGCAGCCCGTCCGCGGATCGCACGGGCTCTTGAATCGAAGACGGCTTCCTCTCTCTGGACGATCTTGTCCGGGAAGCGATAGACAATTTCCGCTTCGCTGATTTTCGCCGCCAGCAGAATGCGGCCCTCTTGGGCTGCACCCGCAATTTCGGCGATGGCTAGATATTCTTCGCGCGCAAGCGCGCTGGTCTGTTCGAGCTTTGCGCCGCGGCCATTGGCGAGAAGAAACGCGCCGCCACGTTCGGCGCGAACTTTAGCAATGCGATCGGGATAGGCGAGCGCGAGCAAGCTTCCAGCATGCACTGGCGGAACTTCCCGGATTTTTCCGCCTGCGGATTCCGCCCAGCGCCTTGCGAGATTGCGTGCTTCTTCGCCGCGGCGCGATTTATCGCGGCGGAATTCCGAAATGCGATGGGAAAGATCGGGGTCGTTGCCGCCTAGGCCGCGCTCGGAAACGACGGCAGCGATTTCGGCAGCGAGCAGCGCGTTATCTTCTTCCGCCGCCGCGACGATCATCGCGGCAAGACGCGGATGCAACGGAAGCTTCGCGAGCTTTTTGCCGAGTGGCGTAATTGCGCCTTGCTCGTCAATCGCGCTTAGCGACTGTAGCAGCGACTTCGCTTCGCTGACCGCAGCAGCCGGCGGCGGGTCGAGCCACGTCAGCGTCACCGGATCGTGCACGCCCCATTGCGCAAGATCGAGCACGAGGCTTGTGAGATCGGCCGCGAGGATTTCGGGTGTTGCAAATGGCAAGAGGCTGCGCGTCTGTTCTTCGTCCCAAAGCCGGTAACAAATCCCGGGCTCGGTACGGCCCGCGCGGCCGCGGCGCTGGTCGGCGGAAGCACGCGAAACGCGAACCGTCTCCAGCCGCGTCAAGCCGAGATCAGGCTCGAAACGCGGCACGCGTGCGAGACCGGAGTCCACGACAACGCGAACGCCTTTGATGGTGATCGAGGTTTCCGCAATAGAGGTGGCAAGCACGATCTTGCGGCGGCCTTGGGCCGACGGCTCAATTGCTTTGTCCTGCACGTCGCTGTCGAGCGCGCCGTAAAGCGGCACGATGTCGACGTTGTTGTCGCGGATGCGTTCGGAAAGAAAATCTGCGGTGCGGCGGATTTCTCCGACGCCGGGAAGAAAGGCGAGTAGCGAGCCTTCTTCATTTCCGGCAACGCGCGCGAGTGCATCCGCCATTTGTTGGTGAATTGGTATCCGCACATCGCGGCCGAGATATTTCGTTTCGACCGGAAAGGCGCGGCCTTCGCTTTCGATGACCGGTGCGTCGCCGAGAAGCCTGGCAACGCGCGCACCGTCGAGCGTTGCGGACATCACTAGGATACGCAGATCGTCGCGCAAGCCGCGCTGCGCATCGAGCGCAAGCGCAAGACCAAGATCCGCATCGAGCGAGCGCTCGTGAAACTCGTCGAAGATGACGGCAGCAATGCCCTTTAACTCCGGATCGTCGAGCACGAGGCGCGTGAACACTCCTTCGGTGATCATTTCAATCCGCGTTTTGCCGCTGACCTTCGAGCCGAAGCGCACGCGCAGGCCGATGGTATCGCCGAGCTTCTCGCGGATGGAATTAGCCATGAACTGCGCTGCGGCGCGTGCCGCGATCCGGCGCGGTTCCAGAACGAGAATTTTTCCGCCCTTCACCCAGGGCTCGTTAAGAAGTGCAATTGGCACCCGCGTTGTTTTGCCCGCACCGGGCTGCGCCACCAGCACCGCGGCATTGCGCGCACGCAAAGCATCGCGCAGCGCGGGCAGCACTTCATCGACCGGAAAGGCGGCGTTGCTCGGTTCTCGTGGTGAATTCATTCTTAATGCGATCGCTAAAATCGTCTGCGAGATAGCCGCTCGACCCTAGCCGGTCAAAAGCCAGAAAAACGGCCCTTCGCTTGCACCACAAGTTAACAGGCGGTGGGTAGTGTCCCGATCGGGCACAAGCCGCAGTAATTCTGCGGAGACCAGATGTGAAAGCGATGGCTGCTTACGAAAAACTGCGGGTCGATTGGGTCGATTACGCCAAAGGCTTCTGCATCGTCATGGTGGTGATGATGCATTCGACGCTCGGCGTCGAGAAGGCCGCCGACGCGCATAGCTGGCTCGGCTATTTCGTCGAGTTCGCGCGCCCGTTCCGCATGCCCGACTTCTTTCTGATTTCCGGCCTCTTTCTCGCGCGCGTGATCGACCGCAACTGGCGCGATTATCTCGACAAGAAGGTCGTGCACTTCCTCTATTTCTACGTGCTCTGGGTCACGATCCAGTTCGCGTTCAAAGCCCCCGGCTTTCTCGCACAGGGCGGAGTGGCTGCAGTCGCGCAGCAATATGCGCTCGCTTTTGTCGAGCCGTTCGGCACGCTGTGGTTCATCTACATTCTGCCGCTCTTCTTCGTGCTGACGAAGTTGACCAAGCGTATTCCGCCGCTTGCGATCTTCGCGGTCGCCGCCGCACTTGAAATCGCGCCGATCCACACCGGCTGGATCATGATCGACGAATTCGCCGCGCGCTTCGTCTATTTCTTCGCGGGCTACTGGCTTGCGAACTACATTTTTGCTTTCGCCGCAGGCGTACAGAAAGATCCGCTGCTCGCGCTGCTCGGTCTTGGCGTATGGGCCGTCGGCAACGACCTTCTGGTGGTCAAAGGCTATAGCGAGTTGCCCTTCGTTTCGCTGGGCCTCGGCTTTGCCGGCGCGTCTGCCATCGTCGCGCTCGCGGCACTTCTTGCGAAGGTGGATTGGTTCAAGCTGCTGCGCTACGCAGGCGAAAACTCCATTGTCGTCTATCTCGCGTTTTTCCTGCCGATGGCCGCGACGCGCGCTGTGCTCCTGAAGACCGGTGTCATTCCCGATCTCGGAACGGTCGCGCTGATCGTCACCGCGATGGGCGTGATCGTGCCGCTCCTGTTCCACGCAATCGTCCGCAGCACGCGTCTCGACTTCCTCTTCGTGCGGCCCGCAGCCTTCCATCTTGGCGGCACGCGCAAGGCGCCGCTGCAACCCGCCGAATAAGCTCTTTCCTCTCAGGCAAACTGTCCCCATGTATGGGGACGGTTTCGCTTGCCGGGCTCGCCTCGCTTCGGCATCGTGCCGCTCTCGCGAGGTTCCATGTCCGAAATTCGTCCCCTGAAGAAGGGCGACCGCGTCTTTCTGATCGACGGCTCTTCTTTCATCTTCCGCGCCTATTTTGCGATGTTCAAAGCAGCGCAATCGCGCGGCAAGGCGTTCACGCGTTCCGACGGCTTGCCGGTCGGCGCGGTGATGACCTTCTGCTCGATGATGTGGAAGCTGATGCGCGAAGGCATCGACGGCAAGAAGCCGACGCATGTCGGCTGCATATTCGACGCGCCCGGCGACGGTTTCCGCAACGAAATCTATCCTGAATATAAAGCGAACCGCGAAGCGCCGCCTGACGACCTGATCCCGCAATTTCCGCTGATGCGCGATGCGGCGAAGGCCTTCGGCATGAAGCCCATCGAAGAGCAGGGCTATGAAGCGGACGATCTGATCGCAGCCTATTCGCGCGAGGCGCGCGAAGCCGGCGCGGAAGTGCTGATCATCGCAGGCGACAAGGATCTGATGCAGCTCGTGCGCAAGGGCGTCACCATGTACGACCCGATGCCGGGCAACGAGCGCAAGATCGGCGAAAAAGAGGTCGCAGAAAAATTCGGTGTCGAACCCGAGCGCGTGCCGGACGTGCAAGCGCTCTGCGGCGACTCGACCGACAACGTACCCGGGGTGCCGGGCATCGGCATCAAGACCGCCGCCCTTCTCATTCAGGAATACGGCGATCTCGAAACGTTGCTCAAGAACGCTGACAAGATCAAACAGGACAAGCGCCGCCAGACCTTGATCGATAACGCCGAACTCGCGCGCATCTCAAAGAAGCTGGTGCTGCTCGACGACAAAGCGCCGCTTAAAGTGCCGCTCGATCAACTCGGCTTCGATGGCGGCGATCCGGCGAAAGTGGTCGCTTTCCTCAAGGCGATGGAATTCACGCGGCTCACCGAAAACGTTGCGAAGGCCGCAGGCATCGATCCGAATACGGTCGAAGCCGACCCGCTGCTGTCGGCGGGTGCTGCCGTTGCAACGAGCAAGCCCGCAACCAAGGATGCGCCTGCCGCTGCCGCCGGAAAGAAAACCGCTGCGCCCGCGGGCGAGCTCACGCCGGTTGCGCTGTTTGCGCAGCGCGAGGCGCAACTCAAGGCGATTGCGTTCGATCACAAGAAATACGAAACCGTGACGAATATGAAAGCGCTCGACGTTTGGGTCGAACGCGCGCGCGAAGCCGGTTACGTCGCAGTCGATACCGAGACCACTTCGCTGGACGCGATGCAGGCCGATCTCTGCGGCGTGTCGCTTTCCGTGACGCCGGGCGAAGCCTGCTACATCCCGCTCGGTCATTGCGGCGCTGGCGAAGGTCTGTTCGAAGATGGCCTCCTGCCCGGCCAGCTTCCGCTGAAAGAAACCTGCGCGAAACTGAAAGCGCTCCTCGAAGACAAGAGCATTCTCAAGATCGGGCAGAACATGAAGTACGATTCGCTCGTGCTTTCGCGGCAGAACATTCGTGTCGCGCCCTATGACGACACCATGCTCATGTCTTATGCGCTGGATGCCGGCCGCTCCGGCGGCGGACACGGCATGGACAATCTCGCGCTGAAATTCCTCGGTCACAAGCCGATTGCGTTCGAGGAAGTCGCCGGCAAGGGAAAGAGTTCGATCAATTTCAATCGCGTCGCGATCGACAAGGCGACCGCTTATGCGGCCGAGGACGCCGATGTGACGCTGCGGCTCTGGCTTTATCTGAAAGCGCGGCTGATCGCAGAGAGCATGACGAATGTTTACGAGACCTTGGAGCGTCCGCTCGTGCAAGTACTCGCGGACATGGAGAAGCGCGGCATTTCAATCGACCGGCAGATGCTCTCCCGGCTCTCCGGCGATTTCGCGCAGACGACCGCGCGTCTCGAAGACGAGATTTCGAAAATCGCAGGCGAGAAATTCAATCCCGGCAGCCCGAAACAGCTCGGCGACATTCTGTTCGGCAAGATGGGACTGCCCGGAGGCACCAAAACCGCAACCGGCGCCTGGGCCACCGGCGCAAAAGTGCTCGAAGATCTGGCTGAGGAAGGCCACGAACTGCCCAAAAAGATTCTCGAGTGGCGGCAGCTTTCGAAACTGAAATCGACCTATACCGACGCGCTGCCGGAATATGTGAACCCGGACACCAAGCGCGTTCACACTTCTTATTCTCTGGCTGCAACGCCGACGGGCCGTCTCGCCTCTTCCGAGCCGAATTTGCAAAACATTCCGGTCCGCACCGAGGAAGGCCGTAAAATCAGAAAGGCGTTCGTCGCTGAGAAGGGCAATCAACTCGTGTCCGCGGACTATTCGCAGATCGAGCTTCGTTTGCTCGCGGAAATCGGCGATGTGCCGCAGTTGAAAAAGGCGTTTCGCGAAAATCTCGACATTCACGCGATGACGGCGAGTGAGATGTTCGGCGTGCCGGTGAAGGACATGCCGGGCGAAGTGCGCCGCCGCGCGAAGGCGATCAACTTCGGCATCATCTACGGTATTTCTGCGTTCGGTCTTGCCAACCAGCTCGGCATCGGCCGCGAGGAAGCGGGCGCCTACATCAAAAAATATTTCGAGCGCTTCCCCGGCATCCAGGACTACATGGAAGAAACCAAAAAATTCGCGCGCGCGAACGGCTATGTCGCGACCTTGTTCGGCCGCAAGGTGCACTACCCCGGCATCAAGGATCAGAATCCTTCAGTGCGCGGTTTTAACGAACGCGCGGCGATCAACGCGCGATTGCAGGGTACTGCCGCCGACATTATCCGCCGCGCGATGATCCGGATGGATGCGACACTTGCGAAAGCGAAGGTCGACGCAAGGATGCTTTTGCAGGTCCATGACGAACTGATCTTCGAAGTCGCCGAGAAGGACGTGAAGAAGACGCTGCCGATCGTGACCAAGGTGATGGAAGAAGCGCCGCTACCTGCCATCGCGCTCTCTATTCCATTGTCAGTGGACGCGCGCGCGGCAAACAATTGGGACGAGGCGCATTAATCGTGACGCTGTTGATGAAGCGGCACCTCGCGTTGGCGTGCAGCGCTGCCGATGTTAGCAAGTGGGCACACGCTACAGACGGACCAATCCAGTGACCACGATCACCCTTCCCGACTCCGCCGCCGCGCGTTTGCGCCTGAAAGAGATCATCGCCAAACGCTCGTTTGGGCGCGGCGAGATCACACTCGCATCCGGCAGAAAGAGCGATTTCTATTTCAACCTGAAGCCGACGATGCTCGATCCCGAGGGCGCGGCACTGCTCGCGCAGCTTTCGCTCGACGCGCTCGCCAAGGAAAAGCTGGACGCGATCGGCGGGCTTGAGATGGGCGCGGTGCCGATCTCCGGCGCGGTAGCCGCGCTAAGTTGGATTTCCGGTACACCGCTGCCGAATTTCTTCGTCCGCAAAAAGCCGAAAGAACATGGCGCCAAGCTCCTGGTCGAGGGATTAACCAAGGGCGAGAGCCTCTCTGGCAAAACCGTCGCCATCGTCGAGGACGTCACGACCACCGGCGAATCCGCGCTGAAGGCGGCGCAGGCCGCGCAGGAATCCGGCGCCAAGGTCTCGCTCGTACTCACCATCGTGGACCGCCAGGAGGGCGCAACCGAGACCTTCTCTAAAGCGGGCCTTCGCTTTCACGCGCTGTTTACGGCTGACGAATTCTTGAAGGCTTGAGGCCTAGCCAAAAGTCGACCCTTCAGGTCCTATTGCCCTTGCAACTTTCCACCGGATCAGGCGTTTACTCCGGCGGTCATGTAGGCAGGCATATAAGCCGCTAATAAGAAGAGCCCGGGAGGCTTGGTTCAGTGAAGGCGCGTCGTCCGGCTGCCCGCTATCTCGCCTCCGCGTTGTCCGCGGCCATCATTTCGATTCCTCTGACTGTAAGTGCGCCGGCTCCTGCAGACGCGCAGGTCTATTACAGCATCTATGGCGGCTACCGGACCACGCCTCCGCAGCCTTATCGCGATGAGCGCAGCGGAAATCCCTTCGTCGATTTCTTCGGCTCGCTATTCGGCGGCCGCCCCCGCGGCGAAGAAGACGAGAAAAAGCCGAACGCGTTTGCCAATCACTGCGTACGGACCTGCGACGGCAAATTCTTTCCGGTGAATCGCGGCGGCCGCAAGGATATCTCGCTCGACAAGATTTGCAGCGCCATGTGCCCCGCTGCGCAGACCAAAGTCTTCAGCGGTCTCGGCATCGAGCAGTCGGTTGCGACCGACGGCCAGAAATATTCGGCGAGCCCGAACGCCTTCGCCTACCGCACCAAGATCGTAGACAACTGCACCTGCAACGGACGCGATCCCTTCGGCGTCGCGACGGTCGATTTCGACAACGATCCGACACTGCAAGGCGGCGATCTGGTGGTGCAGTCAACGGGCTTTGCCGTTTTCAGCGGCACTCCCGGCAATTATGTGCCGATCGAAAAGTCGGGCATGAGCCCGGTCCTTGTGAAGCAGTTGATCGCGACGAAGATCCTGCCGAATAATCCGCACGCGACGTTCACAAAAACCTTGCCCGTGATGACGGCCTCGCCGAACGTACCGGCGCCGCAATTGCCGTCGACGTCGCAAATCCAGGACCCGGATACGAACGCGCCGGCAGCCAATCAGCCACCGGCGCGCACCAACTAATCGATTTTAAAGCGCGATTATTCCGCAGCGAGCCGAATCTGCGGCGCTGCCTTCTTCACTTCCGCGTCGACGTGGTTCTCGAACTTCTGGAAGTTCTTCGTGAACATGCCAACGAGATTCTTCGCGGTTTCGTCGAACTCGGCTTTGTTCTTCCAGGTCTTCGACGGGTAGAGGAGATGTGGCTCGACGCCCGGCACCGAATTCGGCACAGCGAAGCCGAAATAAGGATCGGTGTGGAAGTCGGCATCCTTCAGCGAACCGTTAAGCGCGGCCGAAAGCAGCGTGCGCGTCGCCTTGATCGGCATGCGCCGGCCAACGCCATACTTGCCGCCGGTCCAGCCCGAGTTCACGAGCCAGCAATCGACTTTGTGCTTGGCGATATATTCCTTGAGCAGCTTCGCATATTCCGACGGATGCAGCGGCAGGAACGGCGAGCCGAAGCAGGTCGAGAATTCCGGCTCTACGCCGGTAAGGCCCTTCTCGGTGCCCGCGACCTTCGCGGTGTAGCCCGAAAGGAAGTGATACATCGCCTGCTCTGACGTGAGCTTCGCGATCGGCGGCATCACGCCATAGGCGTCCGCCGTCAGCATGATGATGTTCTTCGGGTGGCTCGCGCGGCCCGTGCGCGACGCATTCGGAATGAATTCGAGCGGATAAGCCGAGCGTGTGTTTTCCGTCTTCGAGATGTCGGTGTAGTCGGGCTTGCGCGTGATCGGGTCGAAGCCGACGTTTTCGAGGATCGCGCCGAAACGATTGGTCGCATCCCAGATCATCGGCTCGTTCTCGTGCGAGAGGTTCACCGTCTTCGCGTAGCACCCGCCTTCGAAATTGAAGATGCCTTCCGGGCCCCAGCCGGTTTCGTCGTCGCCGATCAGCGTGCGGTTCGGGTCAGCCGAGAGCGTGGTCTTGCCGGTGCCGGAAAGGCCGAAGAAGAGCGCGCTCTCCTTGCCGTCGTTCGAGACGTTCGCCGAGCAGTGCATCGGCATCACGCCCTGCTGCGGCAGATAGAAGTTCAGCGTCGTGAACACCGACTTCTTCATCTCGCCCGCATAAGACGAGCCGCAGATCAGAACGATCTTCCGCGTGAAGTCGATCGCGACCATCGTGTCGGAACCTTCACGGCTGCCGTGACGCTTCGGGTCGGGTTTGAACGACGGGAAATCGAGAATGGTGAGTTCGGGATCGAACTGTGCAAGCTCTTCTGCCTCGGGGCGGATCAGAAGCGTGCGGATGAAAAGCGAGTGCCAGGCGAGTTCGGTAAAGACGCGAACCTTGATGCGGAAGTTTTTATCGGCGCCGCCGTAGAGATCCTGGGCGAAAAGTTCTTTGCCTTTGGCGTGAGCGAGAAAATCTTCGAGCAGATTGTTGAAGTGCTCTTTCGAGACTTTCTTGTTGTTGTCCCACCAGACTTTTTTCTCGGTGAGCTCATCGACAACCGTGTGTTTGTCTTTGGGCGAACGGCCGGTGTGATGGCCCGTTTCCGCGCAAAGCGCGCCGTCGGCAACGATCTGTCCCTCTTTGCGCTGGAGCGAATGCTCGTACAGCGCGGGCGTCTGGAGATTCCAGTGGACCGCCTTGAGGCCCGAAAAGCCGAATTTGTCGGCGCCGTGTGCGCTTCTGATACCGGACTCGTGCACGAAACTTCCTCCCGATCGTCCGGTCATTGCCGGCACTTCGATCGCATTGCTTTTCTCGAACAAGAGGGCGGCAAATGGGCGAAATTGCCCTTACCCAGTGGCCCACCCCCGGAAAGCGCGGGACCATAGTGACCGACCCCCGCCTTGTGAAGTCCGTATGACGCCGGAGGCCGCCAATTTTCTTTTCCGGTTGTTGCAGTGCCGAGCGTTAACCCTTCGGCCAATTGAGACCACCGGTACCGATCAGTTCCTCTGCCTTCAGGTCGGAGATTTTGCCGAAAGTCGCGACCAGATGACCGTGCTCGACGGCCAAGCTCCAGAAGCCGAAATCGGCGAAATCGACATATTTCGCGGCTTCCGGGTGCCGGATCAGATAACGCGCGCGGACCTGATTTTTCTCGACCGGCGCGACCCGGCCGGTAACGGTCAGCCGCGCCGCCTGGAGCGGGTCTTCGGCCTGCGGCTTTTCAGTCAGAAGAAGTGAAACCCGCGGGTCCTTCCGGATGTTGATGGTGTGGCGGGCAAGGTTCGAAAGCAGCAGCAGCGGCGTGCCATCGCTCAGTGCCGCGACCCCGACCAGCGAGACATAGGGGTAGCCGCCTTCCCCTTCGGTCGCGAGCGAGCCGAATAATGCCTCACGTAAAATGAGGCGGCCTAAGGCTTTGGGAGACTGGAAATCGTCCTGGGGCATGGAAAATCTGGAGAAATTGTAATGTTTCTCGGGGGTTACGTTTCGATAAGGGTCCGCTAGGTTGTAGCGGGTCTTCGGGTCGCCCCGTCACATTTCGGCCCTGCCATAATTGTTTGAACGGCCCAACCAGTTCCAGTTCCACCGATTCCGGGGCGAGATGCGTCCGGACAGGAGATTGCATGCCGACCATCGCGCTTGTGGATGACGACCGCAACATTCTGACCTCAGTTTCGATCGCGCTCGAAGCCGAAGGATATCGGATTCTGACTTTCACGGACGGGGCGTCGGCGATCGAAGGGTTCAAGTCGAGCCCGCCGGATCTCGCAATTCTCGATATCAAAATGCCGCGCATGGACGGCATGGAGCTGCTCCGCCGCATTCGCCAGAAGTCGGACCTGCCTGTGATCTTCCTCACCTCGAAGGACGAGGAGATCGACGAATTGTTCGGCCTCAAAATGGGCGCCGACGATTTCATCCGCAAACCCTTCTCGCAGCGCCTGCTTGTCGAGCGCGTGAAAGCGGTGCTTCGCCGTTTCATTCCGAAGGATCAGCTTCCGCAGAAGGAAGCTGGAGAAGCAGCGAAGGTGTTGGAGCGCGGGCTACTCAAGATGGACCCCGAACGCCACACCTGCACGTGGAAGGGCGATCCGGTCACGCTCACTGTCACTGAATTTCTGATCCTGCAGGCGCTCGCGCAACGCCCCGGCGTCGTCAAAAGCCGCAATGCTTTGATGGACGCCGCCTACGACGATCAGGTCTATGTCGATGACCGCACCATCGACAGCCACATCAAGCGGCTCCGCAAGAAGTTCAAAGCCGTCGACGATGATTTCGAAATGATCGAAACATTGTACGGTGTGGGCTACCGCTTCAAGGAAGCCTAACGAAAGCGCGGAGATTCACCCGCTCGCCGATGAAGGCAGACGTCGAAACGCCCGCACCGAGTTCGTCCGAAGCTTCGGGCAGCCTCAGCTTTCGCTCGCTCACCGCGCGCATTCTCGATCCGTTGGGCCTGCGCTATTGGCTCGGCTACGCAAAGCGGCCCGAAAACGAAGCGCGGCCGGAAGCGGCACTTCCGGAAAACGCGGGCTGGCTCCGGCGCTTCAGAAGCTTTCTCGCCTATCAGGGTTTTTCCTCGCTTCGCCGGCGTATCGTTCTTCTGAACCTTGTCGGTCTCATCTCGCTCGTCTCCGGCATTCTTTATCTGTCGGAATATCGCGCGGGCCTGATCGAAGCGCGCGTGCAGAGCTTGCTCACGCAGGGCGAGATCATGGCCGCTGCGATCGCGAGTACGACGCGTTCCGACGCGAGCAATATTCCGATCGATCCGGACCGGCTGCTCGAGTTGCAGGCTGGCGAAAGCTACGTACCGAGCGACGATTACTCGGCGCTCGAATTTCCGATCAACCCCGAAACGGTGGCGCCCCTTCTGCGCCGCCTCGTGTTGCCGACCAATACGCGCGCGCGCATTTTCGATCGTGAGGGCGGTCTTCTGCTGGATTCGCGCACGCTCGGTACTACCGGCGAAATTCTACGCTTCGATTTGCCGAGCCTTACCGAACAGCCGCAGATCAATCCTGTGCGCGCCTGGTGGCGCCGGGTGCGGCTCTACTTCCGCTCCGGCGGTCTGCCGATCTACCGCGAAATCGGCACTGCGAACGGCAAGGAATATACGGAAGTCGCGGCAGCAATGAACGGCCAGAGCGATTCGGAAGTACGCGTCAACGAACGCGGGGAAGTCATCATCTCGGTCGCTATCCCCGTGCAACGCTTTCGCGGTGTGCTCGGCGTCCTGATGTTGCAGACGCAGAGCGGCGAGATCGATAACGCGGTGGAGGCGGAGCGGCTTGTCATCGTTCGTGTGTTTCTGGTTTCGGCGGCGGTCATGATCGTGCTGTCGCTCTTTCTCGCGGGCACGATTGCGCGTCCGATGCGGCGTCTGGCCGAAGCCGCCGAACATGTGCGGCGCCGTACGCACTCGCGTGTCGAGATTCCCGACATGACCGCACGCGCGGACGAGATCGGGCATCTTTCCGGCGCGTTCCGCGAAATGACGAATTCGCTTTATTCGCGTATCGAAGCGATCGAAAGCTTCGCGGCCGACGTCGCGCATGAATTGAAGAACCCGCTGACTTCGCTGCGCTCGGCCGTCGAAACGCTGCCGCTCGCAAAGACAGAAGAGTCCAAGCAACGGCTGCTTAACGTGATCCAGCATGACATCGAGCGGCTGGACCGACTTATTTCCGATATCTCGGATGCGAGCCGTCTCGATGCCGATCTCCTGCGTCATGAGGCCGAAGCGGTCGACATCAGAAAACTGCTTACCGCCGTTTCCGATATTGCGAACGACGTTCCGCGCGATGACGGCGTGAAGGTTGAAGTACTGTTCGAGCCGAAAGACGCGCCGGCTTCGCAGTTCACGATTCTCGGCAACGATTCGCGTCTCGGCCAGGTGATCGACAATCTCGTAGAAAACGCACGCTCCTTCTCGCCGGAAGGCGGAAAGGTTCGCGTACTTTGCAAACGCCTCGGCAACGAAATCGAAATCGCGGTCGAAGACGAAGGCTCCGGCGTGCGGCCGGAAGCGCTTACGCGCATCTTCGAGCGCTTCTACACTGACCGGCCCGAACATCGCTTCGGACAAAATTCCGGCCTCGGTCTTTCGATCTCGAAGCAGATCGTCGAATCGCATGGCGGCCGGATCTGGGCCGAAAACCGTCTCGCCTCACCGCAACCCGCAGGCGAAGCGGCAAAGATTGCGGGCGCGCGTTTCGTAATTCGTCTTCCCGCCGCGAAAAGCTGATGCACAAAGGAAGCGGAAGCGAACACGCGACGGCGGTACTCGCGGGCCCGTGCGCCGTTCTCATCCGAGGACCGTCAGGTTCGGGAAAATCGAAGCTCGCCTGGGATTTGATCGAGGCTGCGCGCGAGGGAAAACTTCATTTCGCGCGGCTCGTTGCCGATGATCGTGTGGCGCTCTCCGCGCTGAACGGCAAACTGATCGCCTCGGCGCCGAAGACAATCGAAGGCATGATCGAGCTACGCGGTGTGGGCGTGCATTCGCTCCCGTTCGAACGCTTCGCACGCGTCGGATTCGTCGTCGATCTCGCGGCAGAGGATGCCGAACGGGTGCCGGAACCGACCGCGTTCCGTACGGAAATTCTGGGCGTCAGATTGCCGCGTATTCCGGTCGCCAAAGGCACGGAGCCCCTGCCCTTGGTTTTGCAGGCGCTTTTACAGGGACCGGCAGGCGGCTGACGGCTTGCATTCCGCAATGCACCTAACCAATATCCGCCTCCCGCGTGCGTCGCGGAGGAGCCGGGGTTTCGCGTAACCAAACCCGGCGGAGCCTGATGATCGGTCTCGTTCTCGTTACTCATGGACGTCTTGCTGTCGAGTTCCGTTCGGCGCTCGAACACGTCGTCGGCCCGCAAAAGCAGATCGAATCCGTGACGATCGGTCCGGACGACGACATCGAGCGTTGCCGTCAGCAGATCATTGAGGCGGTGAAGAAGGTCGATAGCGGCGACGGCGTCGCGATTCTGACCGACATGTTCGGCGGCACACCCTCCAATCTCGCGATCTCGGTGATGAACACACCGAACGTGGAAGTCGTCGCGGGCATCAACCTGCCGATGCTGGTCAAGCTCGCGAAAGTACGTGGGGACACGCCGCTCATGCAGGCGGTCGCCCTCGCGCAGGACGCCGGCCGCAAATACATCAACATCGCAAGCCGCGTGCTTGCCGGTACGGGCAAATAACGTGACGAATTCCGAACTTCCGCCCGAGGACGACTGCAAACCGAACGCGACCGTACCTGCGGGCGCTTTCTCAAAAGAATTGCCGGTCATCAACAAGCGCGGGCTGCATGCACGCGCTTCGGCGAAATTCGTGCAGATGGCGGAGAAATTCGACGCACAAATTCAGGTGACGCGCTGCGGCGAGACCGTGAACGGCGACTCAATTATGGGTTTGCTGATGTTGGCTGCCGGTCCCGGCACCACGATTCAGGTGACCTGCTCGGGCGCGCAGGCAAAAGAAGCGCTGGACGCGCTCGAAAATCTTCTCGCAACGAAATTCGGCGAAGACGAGTAGCGATCAGACCCGCGCGTCGGTGGCATCCCCGACGTGGGCTTTTCTTCCCGCCGACCAGCCGACGAACGCCTGCAATGTTGCGCAGACCGCCAGCATTCCAAGTGGCGCAGCCCAACCATGCGTGAGATCGTGGAGCGCACCGAAAAGCACGGGCCCGGTCGCGGCAATGCCATAGCCTACCGATTGCGCCATGCCGGAGAGTGCCGCCGCTTGTTGCGTATTCGCAGCGCGTAGCGCGAAGAACGCGAGCGCAAGCGGAAAACAGAAGCCGAGCGCAATCCCCGAAACGATCACCCAGATCACCGTGAACTGCGGCAGAAAAATCAGACCCATAAAACCGCAGAACATGACCGCGCTCCAGAGCACGCTCATCGCGCGCTGATCCTTGAAGCGCGACATCATCATTGGAAAAACGAAGCCGACCGGAATCCCGAGCGCGGGAAACATCGCGACGATCCATCCGGCAGTCACCGGCGAATAACCTTGATCCTGCAGGATCGAGGAGAGCCAGCTCAGCACCGTGTAGAAGCTCATAGACTGCAAGCCCATGAACAGCGTCACGTTCCAGCCGAGTTTCGAACGCCACACGCTCTGCGTCGCTTTTTCGCCGGGCTGCACAATCGGCTTTGTCGCGTTCTTCAGTTGCGGCAGCAGAATGAGCGCGGTGATGATTGCCGGAATGCACCAGACCGCGAGCGCGCCGCGCCAGCCGCCAGGAAGATTCTGCGCAAGCGGAACGGAAATACCCGAAGAGAGCGACGCGAAGGTTGCGAGCGTCGTCGCATAGACGCTCGTCATCAATCCGACCTTGTCAGGAAAGTCGCGCTTGATCAGACCGGGTACCAGCACGTTGCCGACCGCAATGGCGGCGGCGAGCAGGATCGATCCGGCATAGAGCGCAAACATCGAGGGCACCGAGCGCAACAAGACGCCGACCGCAATCACGATCATTGCGATGAAAATCGCGCGCTCCATGCCGACGCGGGCGCCGATCGCAGCCGCCCAGGGCGACATCAAAGCAAAAGCCGCAAGCGGGATGGAAGTCAGCATCCCCGCGAGCACCGCGGACATGCCGGTATCCGCACGGATGAATTCGAGTAGCGGCCCGACGCCCGTGATCGCGGGCCGGAGGTTCATCGAAATCAGGAAGATCGCTGCCACCAGCAGAAAGCTGCCGGCCGCCAATTTTTTTGCGGTTTTTGTCACGGAGGGCCTTCAGGAACGCGGTTTGGCCCCGCTTATAGCCCCATAAGACCTTGAGTAAACGACATAAAGAAATCTTTATATCGCTGTTGCCCTGCCCGGACACGACTGCTATAGCCACGCCCGAATTCGCGGCGCCTCGCCGCGCCACTCCCTTTTGAAAAGCAAACTTGAAGGATCGTCATGACCGCTGCGTTGAAGGCCGTCGCCAAGGATTACATCGTCGCCGATATCGGCCTCGCCGATTTCGGCCGCAAGGAACTCTCGCTGGCCGAGACCGAAATGCCGGGCCTGATGGCGACACGGGAAGAGTACGGCCCGAAGCAGCCGCTGAAAGGCGCGCGCATTGCCGGCTCGCTGCACATGACGATTCAGACCGGTGTCCTGATCGAAACGCTCAAAGCACTCGGCGCCGACATCCGCTGGGTCTCGTGCAACATCTATTCGACGCAGGATCACGCGGCCGCTGCGATTGCCGCAGCCGGCATTCCGGTGTTCGCAGTGAAGGGCGAGACGCTGAAGGATTACTGGGATTACACCGCAATGCTGTTCGACTGGCACGGCGGCGGTCATCCGAACATGATCCTCGATGACGGCGGCGACGCCACCATGTACGTCCACCTCGGCCTGCGCGCCGAGAACGGCGACACCGCATTCCTCGACAAGCCGGGTTCGGAAGAAGAAGAAGTTTTCTTCGCGCTCCTGAAAAAGCAACTCAAGGAAAAGCCGAAAGGTTACTTCAAGGCGATCGCCGACTCGATCAAGGGCGTCTCGGAAGAGACCACCACCGGTGTGCATCGTCTCTACGACATGCAGAAGGCCGGCACGCTGTTGTGGCCTGCGATCAACGTCAACGACTCGGTCACGAAGTCGAAGTTCGACAATCTTTATGGCTGCCGCGAGTCGCTCGTCGATGGCATCCGCCGCGGCACCGACGTCATGATGTCGGGCAAGGTCGCGATGGTTGCGGGCTTCGGCGACGTCGGCAAGGGCTCGGCGGCTTCGCTGCGCCAGGCCGGCTGCCGCGTGATGGTCTCAGAAATCGATCCGATCTGCGCGTTGCAGGCAGCGATGGAAGGCTATCAGGTCGTGACGATGGAAGAAGCCGCGCCGCTCGCGGACATCTTCGTCACCGCCACCGGCAACAAGGACATCGTTACGCTCGAACACATGCGCGCGATGAAAGATCGCGCCATCGTCTGCAACATCGGCCACTTCGACAACGAAATTCAGATCGCTTCGCTGAAGAATCTGAAGTGGACCAACATCAAGCCGCAGGTCGACGAAATCGAGTTCGCCGACGGCCACCGCATCATCATGCTGTCGGAAGGCCGCCTCGTGAACCTCGGCAACGCCATGGGCCACCCGAGCTTCGTGATGTCGGCGTCGTTCACCAACCAGACGCTCGCGCAGATCGAACTCTGGGCGAACAACAAGGACGGCAAGTACAAGAAGGAAGTCTACGTGCTGCCGAAGTCGCTCGACGAAAAGGTCGCGCGTCTGCACCTCGCCAAGATCGGCGTGAAGCTGACCCAGCTCCGTCCGGATCAGGCGAGCTATATCGGCGTGAAGCAGGAAGGCCCGTACAAGTCGGACCACTATCGCTACTAAGTGACGTCGATTTTCCGACTCTATTCGTTAACTTTCGTGATCGCGGAGCGCCAAAAGCGCTCCGAGATTTCGTTTTGTTCGCGTTCCACGTCACAACTTCGCCGGTTTGGCGTATAATAAGGAGTCAAGGGGCTGGCATCGAACTGAATCGCGCACTCGCGCGTTGGGCTTGAATAATGTGCCGCTGGATTGCCTATCGGGGCGAAGAGACTGCGCTGGAGCGCTTTGTCACTGCGCCTGACCACTCCCTCATCCATCAAAGCCTGCATGCGCTGGAGTCGGAAGGCTCCACGAACGGCGACGGTTTCGGCCTCGGCTGGTACACGCCGCGCGAATCCGAGCCCGGCATCTACCGCGAGATTCGCCCGGCTTGGTCGGACGACAACGTGCGCAATTTGTGCCGCCACATCCGCTCGAAATTATTCTTCGCGCATATCCGCGCGTCCACCGGCACTGCAACGACAAGGCCGAACTGCCACCCTTTTTCCTACGGTCCGTGGATGTTCATGCATAACGGCTCGATCGGCGAATGGCCGCTGATCCGCAGGCATGTCGAAAACCTGATCGAAGACAAATTTTACGGGCGCCGCATCGGCACCACGGATTCCGAGGCTGTGTTTCTCGCTATGCTTTCGGCGGGCCTCGAAAACGATCCGGTCGGCGCCACCGCGCGCGTCATGGCGACCGTCACCGATCTCGTGAAGAAGAGCGGTACGCAAAAGCCGGTGCGCTTCACCGCGGCCCTTTCCGACGGACAAAATCTGTTCGCGTTCCGCTATGCGTCCGACGACACCGCGACGTCGCTTTACTATCGCGACATCGGCGACGCGTCCTTGATCGTGTCCGAGCCGTTGGACATGGACCGCACCTTCTGGAATCCGGTGCCGGCTAACTCGCTGATCATTGCGGCTGAGGGCAAAAAGCTCGTGGTGCAGCCGTTCGCGGTCGAGCCCCCGCAGTTGCGCGCTGTCGGTTAGAGCCTAAAGCACCTTCTGCATCAGCAAGAGATCGAGCGGCTTGCCGAATTTGGTGCCGACGCCCGGCATGCGGCCGACTTCCTCAAAGCCGAACTTCACATGCAGCGCGATCGAAGGCGCGTTTGACGCGTCGATGCCGCCAATCATGTTGTGTTTGTCCATTCGCCGCGCTTCGGCAATCAGCGCCTCCAGCAATGCCGCGCCCACGCCCTGCCCGCGCGCATCGTTCGCGACATAGACGGAATGCTCGACCGTCACGCGATAGCCTTCGAAGGGGCGAAAATCGCCGAACGAGCCATATCCGATCACGCCATCGCGCTCGGCGACGAACACGGGAAAGCCTTTGCCTGTCCTATCTGTGAACCACGCCTTGCGATTCGCGAGATCGGCGGGTGTTTCGTTCCAGATCGCGGTCGTATTTTCGACGGCGTCGTTATAGATCGAGAGAATCGCGGCCAAGTCGGATTCCGCCGCGGCGCGGACTTTCGGGGGCGTTTTCATGCCGCCACTTTAAGCCATTTTGCCGCCCTTTGCGGAAGCGAAAGCAGGTGCTAACACCCGCGCGCCATGTCCACGCCCATCGAAAACATCCGCAATTTCTCCATCGTCGCGCACATCGACCACGGCAAGTCCACGCTTGCCGACCGGCTGATTCAGCTCACCGGCGCGATGGACGCGCGCGAGATGGCGGGCAAAGAGCAAGTGCTCGATAACATGGACATCGAGCGCGAGCGCGGCATCACGATCAAGGCGCAGACCGTGCGCCTGACCTACAAGGCAAAGGACGGGCAGACCTACATTCTCAATCTCATCGACACGCCGGGCCATGTCGACTTCGCCTATGAAGTGAACCGCTCGCTCGCGGCCTGCGAGGGCTCGCTGCTCGTCGTTGACGCTTCACAAGGTGTCGAAGCGCAGACGCTCGCGAACGTCTATCAGGCGATCGACAACAATCACGAGATCGTACCGGTCCTGAACAAGATCGATCTTCCGGCCGCTGAGCCTGAGAAGATTCGCGCGCAGATCGAGGAAGTGATCGGGATCGATGCCTCCGGCGCAATCGGCATTTCCGCGAAAACCGGCGAAGGCGTGCCGGATGTGCTCGAAGCCATCGTCCATAAGCTCCCGGCGCCGAAAGGCGACCGCAACGCGCCGCTGAAAGCACTGCTCGTGGATAGCTGGTACGACGCTTATCTCGGCGTCGTGGTGCTCGTCCGCATCATCGACGGCACGATGAAGAAGAATCAGCGCATCCGCATGATGGGTGCGAAAGCGGCCTACGATCTCGACCGTGTCGGCGTCATCAATCCGAAGAAGGTCGAGGTCGACGAACTCGGCCCCGGCGAGATCGGTTTCTTCACGGCATCGATCAAGGAGGTCGCGGACACGCGCGTCGGCGATACGATTACGGACGACCGCAAGCCCATCGACAAAGCACTTCCCGGTTTTCGCCCGGCGCAGCCGGTCGTGTTCTGCGGTCTGTTCCCGGTCGATGCCGCGCAATTCGAAAACCTGCGCGCAGCGATGTCGAAGCTGCGCCTGAACGACGCGAGCTTTTCGTTCGAGATGGAAACCAGCGCCGCTTTAGGTTTCGGCTTCCGCTGTGGCTTCCTCGGTCTTCTGCATTTAGAGATCATTCAGGAGCGGCTCTCGCGCGAATTCGATCTCGAGCTGATCGCGACCGCGCCTTCGGTGATCTACGAAATTCACATGACGAACGGCGACGTGATCGAACTGCATAATCCGGTCGATATGCCCGACGTCGTGAAGATCGCGGAAATTCAAGAACCTTGGATCAAGGCAACGATCCTAACACCGGACGAATATCTCGGCTCGGTGATCAAGCTCTGCCAGGACCGCCGCGGTAACCAAAAGAACCTCGCATATGTCGGCGCGCGCGCAATGCTAGAATACGAATTGCCGCTCAATGAAGTGGTGTTCGATTTTTACGACCGCCTGAAATCGATCTCGAAGGGCTACGCCTCGTTTGACTACAAGATCGAGGGCCGCCGCGCCGGCGATCTCGTGCGGCTATCTATTCTCGTGAACAACGAGCCGGTCGATGCGCTTGCGATGTTGGTCCACCGCACGCGCGCGGAACAGCGCGGTCGCGCGATGTGCGAGAAGCTGAAAGAGCTGATCCCGCCGCATATGTTCCAGGTACCGATTCAGGCCGCGATCGGCGGCAAGGTGATCGCGCGCGAAACCGTGCGTGCGCTCCGCAAGGACGTGACGGCAAAATGTTACGGCGGCGACGCCACCCGTAAGCGCAAGCTCCTCGACAAGCAAAAAGAGGGCAAAAAGAAAATGCGCCAATACGGCAAGGTCGACATTCCGCAGGAAGCGTTTATCGCAGCGCTGAAGGTGGATGGGTAGCTTAGAACTAGATCGTCACAACATTCGGTGGGTATGGGTTTTCGCCCTCCTTCGGATTTTCGAATAGCCTGTCAATCATTGCGCCATTCCACACAATTCCTAGTCCTAACTTTGTTAAGTCACCGTCATTCATTGTGCCCGAGAATGTGCCTACAAAACGAAGTATAGACGTTTCACTTTTCAGCGCAGAGGGGTCCAGCTGTTTAAGAATCTTCTCTGCTAGCTCCCCTACGGGTGATTCTTCGTACTGCGCAATTAGCGAGGACAATTCTTTGGTTGCCTCAAACCCGCTATCTACGGTGAATACCGGCGAGCCTGACAAGCCCGGTCTACCCGGCATATCTAAGAAAAATTTCGGCTGGCCACCAACTAGTAACGATGGCTCGCTTGCCACATAGCCTCTTTTCCAAATTGGAAATGGATAGTCTGCTCGAATCCCAAAAGGATAGCCGACAACAACAACTTCTTTGCCAATCCTTAGCGACCCTTTCGCCGGATTTTTGAAGTCTTCAATGTGGGAAACCGCAGATTCCTGCGAGATCTCTATTGGAAGCGCAACTAGATCCGGTCTTTCTTCCCCCAGTGTCGTCTCGATCCAATTCGGTTTTCCATCTTTTCTGTAAAGAGCAAATTCGGGAGAGCGAATTAAAAAGTTCTGATTCTCTCTTTTCGCATAATAGACGCGAAAGGCAGACGGCGAATCGGGATATCCGTCCAGCAAATGTTGGGGGGATTTCGGATTTCTGCCCGTGATTACGTGCCAGTTGGTGATTAGGAACTCGGAATCAGACCTACGGTGAAGAAAGCCAGTTCCGGTGCCTATTTGCACTAAGTGATCCCCCTTGGAGGCAAGCACCTCAATACAAATACTCAACCTGGATGCAGGGTGAAGCCCTCCTTTTATGAAAGCCTGATCAAAAAGCATTTAGTCTCCGACTTGGACAAATACGCGGAGAGAATACCTCACCTATTTCTGAAAATCCGAGTCGGCATCAGCAGCACAAAAAACGCCCCGCTTTCGCGGGGCGTTTTGTTTCACGGGTTTCCTGTGAAACATTATTGTCATGGCCGGGCTCGGCCCGGCCATCTCGATTTCTAAGGCATTGCCCTATTTAACGAGATGCCCGGCACAAGGCCGGGCATGACGAAGTAAACTAGGCCCAATACGTCGGCACGCCGTAGTGGCCGTAGATTTTCTGGCCCTGCACGGTGTCCCAGGAATATTCCTTACCCGGATCGAAGTGCGGCGCGGCTTTGAGTTCCGTCTCGGAAATATTCACTTCATAGCCGCCGAGATCGGGATTGTAGTCGAGTTTCGCCCATGGCACCGGATAATGATCGTGGCCAAGGCCGAGGAAGCCGCCGAAGCTCATCACGGCATAAGCCACCTGCCCCGAATATTTGTCGATCATCAGCCGCTCGATCGAGCCGATCTTGGTTCCGTCCGAGCGATAGACATTCGTGCCTTCGACGCGATCGCTCTCGATGAGGTCGTGCGTGAGTTTGGTATGTGCGGTGTCCGCCATTGCGCGCGGTGCTGCTGCTGTTGCCATTTTTGTTTCCTCCATTGAATGCGTCGGGTCTGCCGCCCTCCGTTGTGAGGAGAACAGTGCAGCGCAGGCATGGTTCCTCGATCGCGGAACAAAGGCCGGAAATTCGCGTTCGCGCCCGGCAGACGAATTTTTCAGGGAGATCAACATGCCTCGCGGCGACAAGTCGGCTTATACCGGCAAGCAGAAGCGCAAAGCCGAGCATATCGAGGAAGGCTACGAAAATCGCGGCGTCTCGAAGGACGAAGCCGAGCGCCGTGCCTGGGCGACGGTGAATAAAGAGAGCGGCGGCGGCAAGAAGTCGGGTTCCGGCCGCGGCAAGAAGGAAAGTCACGCTTCATCGCGCAAAGGCGGCAAACTTGGCGGCCGCGCGGCGGCAAAGCGCTCGAAAAAAGCTAAATCGCGCTCGGCCAAGAAAGCAGCAAAGACGCGCAAGCGGAAATCGAAGACGAAATCGCGCAAACGCAAGCGCGCGTAAACAAAAACGCCCCGCATCGAGCGGGGCGTTTTTTAATTTCTGAGGTAGTGCTGCTTAGCGCACGAGCGATGTGCTCGAAATCCGCTGGTCTTCGCGGACGACTACAACCTGCAGGCTCTGCGGCCCGCGTGCTTTCACCATCTCGAACAAAATCTTCGCGTTGTCCGGGTGCAGGCGCGTGCAACCCATCGAGGCCGGGCGGCCAAGATTGTAAACCGCCATCGTGCCGTGGATCGCATAATGGCCGTCATAGAAAATCGCCCACGGCATCGGCGCGTCGCCAAACAGGCGCGAGATCGCGTGCTGGTTCATCGACTGCACCTTGAAGGTACCGGCGGGCGTGAGCGCGCCGGGGCGCGCGGTCGAAACCGGCCAGACGTATTTCTCTACGCCGTCGACGACGACGCGCAGTTCCTGCTTCGGCACCGAGATCGTGACCACGATCGACGGCGGCTCGGCCGGCGTGACCGCCTGCGGTGCGCGGGTCTGCGCAGCGGCAGGCACTGCAAGCGCCGCAAAAAGTGCGGCAGCGGCAAAAAGACGTTTCATTAGGATAGCCCCGTAACTTCGATTCAGCCCGGGCAATTTATTGGGGCGGAACGCGATTTTCCGCAAGTGCGGGGCTGCCACACCCCGGGCGTGTCGCGGGATTGTTACCGAAAGAAGCCCATTTTTGGCGGCAAAGCAGG